>Ga0247722_10001367_pt1 | contig 13510 bp, 21 predicted proteins | sample MSEWelMarce3H_FC_FD_189094 | JGI IMG/M metagenome (GOLD analysis project Ga0247722, IMG submission 189094) | Subsurface sediment microbial communities from gas well in West Virginia, United States - MSEEL Well Study Marcellus 3H_FC | ecosystem: Environmental > Terrestrial > Deep subsurface >... | reverse complement strand
ATGTGCTATTGCCTAACTTTTCTTTGCCTTTGTAAAAGTCGATGCTGCATACTTTTTCAGTTTGCTCAATCACTTTGTAATCGTACTTGTTAGATGCCTTTACATTGGCAGCCATAAGGCCAGCACCGATAGTCGGTTTGCCCTGTATAATGTGTATGCCACTCATTGCGGCAAAAGGTGGGATTCCCATTTCGGCTCCTGCGGATATTTTGACCATAGCTTGAGCCGCGCTTTTAATATCTGTAAACATACCAGACTCATAAAAGGCTTTACTGATATTCATCATGTCAGTAGTGTTGATTGTTGTTACTTCTTGTTTCATTTGTTTTGTTTTTTATTGTTATTAAAATATACCGTGTTTAGCTAAGTACGCATCCTGCCGCGCATTATCCTCCTCCTCTTGTTGCAGGGTTATTATTTCATCTTGGTAAACCCTTACAAGCTGTGAGGCGGTGTATGGCCTTATGTCGCGCCGGTGGTGAGGCAATCTGTCCTCCGGCTCAAGTTGCTGATGTATCCAATAGTTGTATGCTGTTTCGTTCATAATCGTAAGTTTTAATTTAGTTCAATAATTCCTTTGCCGTTGCATTTTTGGCAATCGGCCAAGTAAAATAATCTTGTCTTATTATTAATAAATGCCTTTACAACGGTGCTGCCGTTGCAGTCGGGACATTCTTCGATTACTGCTGTTTGACATACAGTCGAACTATTGCCCAGGCTCTTAGATGCTTTGGCATTTTCATTATAATCTGCAATTTGCTCATCTCTAATAGGTTTAATTACGTGTTGATAATAGAGCCAAAAGGCCCAGTATAATAATGCTGCTGATGTGATGAATACTATCATATTGCGCGGTTTACTTGTTGAAGGTTAAATAATTCCATTTGATTGTCTGTGTACTCAGAAACCCAGCGGTCGCGCTCGATTTCATCTTCTGCAATCATTATCATGCGAAGGCATGCTACAGATTGTTTGTGTAAAAACATTAATTGTTCTGTGAAGCTGTCGGTTAAATTTGCAATTTGTGTTGTCATGTTGTTTTGTTTTAAATTGTGAAATGCAATATTATGTATCTTTATTGATACAAACAAAATTATATTTTAATTGATAAAAACCATACGCCTGCAATCTTGCGCTGGTTGAATAAACCAACGGTGTTTGATCTGTTACCGTTGCAAATGCTTTTAATAGTGCTATTACTTTTGCCCGTTAATTGTGCGGCCTCGCTTATTGTGATATTTTTATGTATCTTCATTTTGCAATGTTATGTAACTTATTCGATACAAAAAAATTTATTTTATAAAATAAATGTTGTAGTATTGCAATTAAAGAAATAAACAATGAGAATAAAAGTAATATACGAATTAACAAAAAATGAAATTATTAATGGGCAAGATCTTTATGATTATATTCCTATAATGTATGGATTGCTAAAAGAAGAAGATTATGAATCACTTGAAGGAATAAGATTGGCACTTAATGATTTTGGAATACAATTTGAAATACCACACACAGACGATGAATTAGATGAATGTATAAAATTTATAAATAATCAAAAAAAATTAAAAACTAAAATTTAAACCACAGCGGCTCTGGTTAATCCGTAAATATCATGGCAGATCAAACATTGTTGAAAGGTATCAGACTCTTTCAACCAAAACCAAACCAACCCGAATTTGTACTTGCATCGGGCGTTATTACCTTAAATGAATTGGTAACTTTCGCAAAGGAAAACCCACAACTTTTAACCGAGTACAACGGCGAAAAACAAATTCGCATCCAGTTGCTGAAGTCAAAAGACGGCAAACCTTACATGACAGTAGATACTTGGAAGCCAGCCGAAACAACAGCACCGGCATTTGCAGCACCAACATTGGCAACGCCAGAACAACTTTCTGGATTGCCCTTTTAGTCAAACGCCCTTATCTAAATGATAAGGGCATAATTTACCTTTATGAGTTGGACACAACGCTATAAATTGGCACATCACGAATGGTGCAAACGCACTGCACCAGATTACTTTAATGCCGCTGGTGGTAATACAATGCGCGTTACTTATCCATGCGTTACAAAGTCGGGAGGTTTAACAACTGCAATCTGCAAGTTTTTAGAATGGGAAGGACACAGAGCAACACGCATAAACACAGCCGGTAGAATAGTTGCAGGGCGTTACATAACATCAACAACGCGCAAAGGAACTGCCGACATTTCAGCAACGATTAAAGGCCGTGCAATTATGATCGAAATAAAAGTCGGCAAAGATAAACCATCAGTGTATCAATTAGCCGAACAGCAACGCGAAAGGAACGCTGGTGGAATGTACGAGTTTATACATACAATACAAGAGTTCTTTGATTTTTACGATAACTTATTAACTAAACTTTAAAACAAAACGAAATGAAATTATTTGAAGATGACTGGGGTATAAATAATGATCCCATCGACAACACCGAAATTACTACAACAATTTTGTACTTTAGCAAAGAGGAACTAAACCAATTTAAAAAACTTTGCAAAGAGGGCATGAAAAAAGAATTTGGTAATGAATATCAACAAAAAGGAAACTTATCGGATTTATTGTTAAAAATTTTAAACGAAAAATATGCAGACCTATAAATTAAAAAAACAACTAACAGATAGCAAGGTTGAAAAATTAAAAACAAAATTTTTAACGGAAAAAAATTTTGATATTTTAATTACCGAAGATTCCGATGGTTACGACATCGATGGAAAATTATTGTTTAGGTTTCGTAAAAATGCAATACCAATGGAAACTTTGAAATTGGGTGTTGATTCATTTAAAGGATCAATTGCGGCCGGAGGTGGTCGTGGTGTTGCAGCCGGTGGTTACATTAACAGGGTAAAAAAGGATGGTACGGTTTCAAATTTTGATACATCGCCAATTGTTGAATCAGGCAATGTAGGCTTTATGGATGCAAGGCCTGGAGCCGGTGTTGTTGCAACCTGTAGAAAAACAGCATTTGCTCGACAATATTTTGAACAATTTAAACAAGGTATTCCATTTGTAAAATACATTAATCAAAAATATAAAGAACTTTGCCCGACATATTATGAAAAACAGATTGCAATTGCAAATGGAACTAATCGTAATTATGTAATCGAGGACACATCATTTACAACGGTAACGGTCAATAAAAATTTTCGTACCGCTGTTCATAAGGATTCAGGCGATTTTCAAGAAGGCTTTGGTAATTTAATTGCGTATCGTGAAGGCAATTGGTCCGGTGGTTATTTTTGTTTACCACAATACAGAGTCGCAATTGATTTACAAAATACAGATATTTTATTTGTTGATGTCCATCAATGGCATGGTAACACTGAATTTTTAAATACCGATCCCGATTGGCTAAGAATAAGTTTTGTTTTGTATTACAGGGAATACATGTATAAATGTAGCCAACCATCCGAAGAATTGTTTAAGATTAAAATGAATCAAACAGGGTTTTTAAAATTATAAAAAATGGAAAAATTAAATATATTTATCCCGACAAAAAATAGGGTTAACAATTGCACTTTAATAAAATTTGCACAAACGCAAATACAATCGGTTACAATTGTTGTTGAGCCACAGGACCATGAAAAATACAAAGCAATTTATCCGGAATTTGAATATTTGATTTTACCAATAAATAATGCTGGTATTGCATACGTTAGAAATTTTATAAAGGAATATACTGAAAATAATTCTATAAAAAATTACTGGCAACTTGACGATGACATAACCGGTTTATTTTACAGGCAAAACTCAAAATTAATTCGATCCGGTTTTGATTGCCTACAAAATGCACAGGAACAATTTTTAAATAATTCAATTGCACTTGGCGCTTTAGAGTATGGACAATTTGCATGGTCCCAAACTAAACCATTTGTATTTAATAGTTTTTGTGATTGTTGCGTTTTTGTTGATAATACTAAACTTTTTGGTTTACGTTATCGTGCATATTTAGAGGGTAAAGAAGATCGTGATTTTGCTATGCAGGTTATCAAATCCGGAAATAAAACCGCAAGGACAACACTATACGCATTTAACGCACCAACAAACGGTAGCAATGCTGGAGGATTAAAGGAAACCTTTTACGATGCCGGTAAGGAAAACCAATGTGTTGAACGCATGGTTGAAACATGGGGCGATAAAATTTGTGTGCCTATAATAAAGGACAGCGGCCGTCGTGATGTCAAAATAATTTGGAATGAAATAAACAGCAACCAAATAAGTTTATTTTAAATACAACAATTAATTCCGAAAAACCCTTATATTTGAAACCCAATATAATAATAGGAGGTAGAGAGCCTAATATTATATTTTTCGCTCACTCAATACATGGGCCTAACTTTCTCTACGGTTAGGCCTTTTTTTATTATGCAAATAATCAACGAAACACTACAATCTTATAATGAATTAGGATTGCTGTCAATTCCAATAGAATGGGATGAAGTGAACAAGCAGCCGGTATCGCATCGTTTGTGGGCCGATAATGATACCTTGCCAGTGTATGAAAAACATAACGCTTTAATGATTAAAACTGCTGGCGATTGGGCAGCAATAGACTTTGATTTAAAAAACACTGAACGCAAAACAATCTTTAAAGAATGGCAGGACATTGTGCTACATTCGCGGCCCGAAATATGGAACAAAGTCTATATTGAGCAAACGCGCAACGGTGGGTATCATGTTTGGATAAAATACGCAAACTTAGAAAAAAAGCTATCATTAGCCGACAGCGACAAGGGTAGCGAAGTAATAGCTTTGTATGCAAAAGGGCCACTGGTTTACACATGGCCAACGCCAGGTTATGTGCAAACCTCATCATGTATGGAGGATGTGAGCGAATTAACGGAAGATGAATTTAATTACCTTGTTGAAACATCACAGCTATTTAACGAATACAAACCATCGTACGATCCAAACTTAAAAGCCGTTTCATATCCGCGCGGTTATGAGGATGTATTAAGCCAGTTTGATAGTTCACTTCCTTGTGAACTTTGGGTGCAGATTTTAAACGAGATAGGACTTTATGAAATAAAGAACCACCGCTACAACCCGCGCGATAAATACATTGCCTACCATCGCAAAGGCAGCGAATCAAACGGAATCAGTGCAAAGGTTTATACCAAAACAAAGCGGGTAATGATATTTAGTGCATCAATGCACGATTACCCAAACTGGCATAACAAACACGATTATCCTGTTTGGTCATTGCCTCCATCATTTGTGTTATTTTACAAGTTTAACCGATCATGGCCCGAAGCATTGGATTACATTAATTTAATTATTGAGGCCGCCGGTATTGAAATAAAACAGCCAACAATTACAACCGATTTCCCGATGCACGTTTTTCCCGATGCAATAAGGCGGTCAATGTTAGAGGTTAGCGAAGCGCGAAGCCTTGCACCTCAATTTGTTGCAACCGCTGGCCTTTGGACAATTAGCAGCCTTGCAGGTAGCAGGTATCATTCAGAGTTTAACGGTGATGGTAAAAACATTTTGTTTTGCTTAATGATTGCGCCGGTATCTGTTGGTAAAACACCGGCCTTCCGCGTTATGTGCGACACGCCTTTAAAGTTGGCAAATGAACAATTTGACAAAAAGTATGCTGAAGATTACAAAATATTTTTAAACGATAAGAACGCCAGCGATAAAAAGAAAAGTAACGCAATTGAACCGGAGCGCTACATACCGATAGCCTACGATGGAACAACTGAAGGTTATACATCAAAGCACATGACACAGCCAAACGGAATCGGCGTTTATCAAGACGAGGCCGAAACAATACTTAACGCGGGATCGTTTAAATCAAACAACGATGCAATAAGTTATTTTACTCAAGCGTTTAGCGGTGGCAGGGCAAACCAAATACGGGCTGATAAGTCAAAAGAAAGGGTTGTACCTCAAATGAATATAAACCTTTTGATGGGTACACAGCCAAGCCGATTAAAAAACATATTCACTGAAGATCGATTAAGCAGCGGGTTTGCCTCAAGGTTTTTAATGGTGGAAGCAGACTACAAAGAATTAAACATCGACATCGATCCTTTCAGCGATAAAAAAGAAATGTGCACCGAATGGGTTGAAATCGTTACAAATCTATTTTTTAGCGGTTTAGATTACAATACGGGCAATGGCATCAAAACTTTGGTAAGTATCACTGAAGGGGCTAAAAATGCCTATAGAACGTATTACAAGGACTTACTCGTACAAGGCAACAGCAGAATATCAACAAAAGCGGAACAATACATTATCGGAACTGAAGCCAAAATGAGTGCCTACTTACCGCGTTTAATACAGGTGCTGGCAATTTTACATGATAACGTGCGGCCGGTTATAACTGAACAGATTGTTCATTATGGATGGGAATTGTATAAGTACTATTCCGAATCAACGGTTCGCATCATTGGTTCATTGCATAGCGAAATAGATACTGGCTTACCTAAAGAATTAGAGTTATTATACCAAACATTGCCGGAAGAATTTACCCGTAAAGAAGCCAGCGAAACTTGCATCCGATTAAATTTAACTGATCGAAGGTTTGATGTTTCGATACGACGTAAAGATTTCGGAAGCCTATTTCGTAAAGTTGGGCAGGGTAAATACATAAAGATTTAAAATAATAGTTTGTAATAAATTATCGGTGCAGCCATTCGGTTTGCACCGTTTTTATTTGATTTGCACTGTGTTTAGTGAGTTAAACATTTGACAATGAGCCATTTGCATAATTGCACTAATGCACTACAAACAATAAGGGAAATAAGGTATTTTACTTAAAAGAATATATTATTTATTATCTTATACATTTACGGTGCAAACGATGCAAATGGTTGATTATCAATTTGCTATTTTGCACTTTGACGGTGCAAATTCACTAAACGCAACAATGTTGCAAAAATAAATAGAAAATAATTGTAAAATAATTTTGTTATAAATTAAATTGTATTACATTTGTGTAACAAAACAAAAAAAGAAATACCATGAACATTCAAAATGCAACAATTGGATTAGAAGTAGTAAGATCAAAAGGCGATTACGTAGTTGGTAGAGTAGGCAATATAATTGCTATTGATACAGAAAAAAATAGGGCGCAAGTGAGTTGGGGTAGCTGGGTATCATTTACAGCTATTGAGCCTACATCAATTCCTTACCAAATTATTGCTCCGTATTGGAAAGATAAATACACCTTTACAAATCCTAAATACGTGAGGCTTTAATTATTAAACGACAGCCGAAGCAATAACGCTGCGGCTTACCATTAAAACAAAACACAATGACACAAATGACAATTAAAGAAATTAGAAAATATTTATTTGATAATGATGTTTATACAGTTATCGGATGGGAACAAATGAACAACAAACAAAGCAGAGATTTATTATACCAGCAAACAAATCAAGATTTGCAAATGAATGTTATTATTTACAAAACCCATTTATTAATATCAAACTTAAAATAAACACAATGAAAAACTTTAACACAATACAAGAAGCAGAAAAATACGCAGTTGATTACTTTTACGAGCATCATGATTACGTTGGCGAGTTCGATTACCGTAACAACAAAGGCATCATTCAGTTCTATAGCGTTGATAGCCCGAACCGTTACCACACATTTGAATGTACTATCTTTGCATCCGAACCACTTAAAAGACCAGTTGGCAGACCTAAAGGGCCGGAAAAGGTTTACATCGGGTTTAAGATAGAACCAAAGTACCATGCTGAAATAAAAGCGTTGGTTAAGGAATACATCCGAAAAAAAACAACTTTGTTAAAATAAAATATTACATTTGGGTATGAAAACAACACAGCAAAAGTTAATGCCCTGGATATTCGTTGCAGTTGCAGCCATCGCATTCTTGATTATTTTATTGGCATCAATGTAAAATTTATGTTTCGATACGCATTATGACTGACTGCCGCCAATATATTGAGCAAATTTATCTTAGCAAAGAGGTTAACACTTTGATAGGTAAATGCAGCCATGAAAGTTTGCAAGATGATCTTAGGCAAGAATTAGCACTGGCACTACTACAGCAACCGTGCGAAAAGATTATCGAGTTAAAGGATCGTGATAAGTTGTTAGCCTTTGCGCTTAAAATAGTTTGGAACATGGCCACGAGTTCAACAAGCGTGTTTTATACTAAGTTTAGAAAGAAAGACATACAGAAGCTAAGCAACTACCTTTACAGCCAAATGACGGGCGTTGATTACAGCGACAGCGTACACGTTGCAAGTAAGGCAATCGTTAACAAGATGCAGAACGGGAACATCACAGACCATCATGAGGCGTTGCTGTTTAATTCATACATCGAACTTAGATCGTGCGACAAGGTGGCAAAGCATTACGGAATACCTAAACACCATGTGCAGTTTGTTTTGGCTAAGGTTAAACAGGAATTAAAAGAACTAATCAAAAACCAATGAATTACATCATTACAATCATTGCGGCGGTATTGTTTGCCTTTACATTCGTTGAGGTGTTAGGCGTTCATAAAGTGATCAAACGCTTTTACAACTTTGAACCTGGTCGAAGGCTTAAACCTTTGGATTGTGTTACGTGTATGTCGTTTTGGATGTGCATTTTATTACTAATATTGCCCAATGAGTGCAGCACAATTATAGCCACGTTATTAGGCGCGGCTTATTTAGGAGGTAAAATAAGATGAAGATACTTGGCCTTTCATATCCGGATAGTGGATGCGGTTTTCATCGCGTTGTGCTACCGTTGGGCTTTATGCCGAATGTAGAAGCATTCGTTACAAACCTACCCACTGAAGAGAAACTATCCGAGGGGTGGGATGTATTGCTTTACAACCGTATTAGTGTTTTTGATAACGATTGGGCACAGCTAAAAGAATTGTTAAATTGCAAAGTAGTTTTAGACCTTGACGATTACTGGGTACTTCCGGCAAACCATCCAAACTATCACACCTATCAGCAAATGGCGGAGCGTATCGAAAACAACATTCGACAGGCCGACATGGTAACGGTAACCAATGAGCAACTTGCCGCAAAGGTTAGACCATACAATAACAATGTTCACATATTTCCAAACGCTTTGCCTTATGGACAACATCAGTTTACCACAGACAAAGTACCAGCGGATCGCACTCGTATATTTTGGGCAGGAGGTAGCAGCCATGAGCCAGACATTGCTATCCTTAAAAACCCGATTAAGCGTTTGCAATCACACGCAAACAAAATTACGATGGTAATGGGTGGGTATGTTGAAAGCGAAACATGGCGGCGTATGTTTAGCCACTTCACAGCAGGGTTGACATTAAGCAATCTACCATTGCCAGGGCTTCCGCCTTTAAACTACATGGCTATTTATGCTCATGCAGACATTATGCTGGTACCTTTGGAGCAAAGCGATTGGCACGGGTGTAAATCAAACTTAAAACTATTGGAAGCGGCGTGTAAGAAAGTACCCGTAATATGCAGCAAGGTAGCACCGTACTCGAATGACGATGCACCGGTGTTGTGGGTTGAGAAACAAAGCGATTGGTATAAAAATATGAATTATCTTATCAATAACAAACAAGCGTGTATAGATTATGGAGAAAGACTTTACGAATGGGCAACAAGAGAATACAACTTTGCAGACATCAACGCCAGACGCAAAGCCGCATTTGAAAACCTTATCGGAACATAAACACGTTTATGATTTCTTTATGAGGTCGCAGGAGTTGGTAGGGTTTCACGCACACATACAGGATGCGGTGTTTAATGCCTACATGGTAGAACATCCACACTTTCACGTTAACAGAACGTGTCCAGCGTGTTTAGTTGAAGCATTAATAACGGTTTATAATTGGTACGAAACACAAATACAATGACAAAAGAAGTTTTTATCGCGGTTTACACAAACAAAGTAAAAAGGTATTGCGATGTGCAATTTTTTAACGCACTGCAAAACAATGTAAGCACCGAACACATTTACGTTGTTGATAACACAACAGATAACGGAATCTATGCAAATGAATTAAAAAATATTATTAACTGCAATATTGTAAATTTAGACATACCGGAATATCCGGAGAGTTCAAAGTTTCACAGAAAGGTAGCTGAATCCGTTTTGTATTTGCGCGATATTTTTTTAAAGTCAAACTACCAATATTTTGGAATTGTTGAAAGTGATGTGATTATTCATCCAAACACAATAGATACTTTATTAGCCAACATCAAAGCAATGCCAGACGATACGGGTGCGGTTGGTGCATTATACTATGAGGGGTTTCACGATTATAACCTAACAGGCATACAATACACAAATCACGTTTTGAGCGGTTGCACGATTTACAAACGTAGCATGATTGAGAAATATCCTTTTCGCTGGCAGGAAACTTACATGCAGGCTTTTCCCGATGCATTGATTTGCTTAGATGCAATCAATGAGTTTAAGTATTACAATAACCACGATTTAAAATGCATTCACGCTCACAGCGCAAATGGTTCACGATATGTATAACAGTATAACAATAGATTCAACAAATTCAAGAACTGAATTATGTGAACTTGGGGTTAAATACCCGACAGACAAATCTCCGTATAATACTGATGCCAGTTTGCATAAACACGCATACACATCAATATACAATCTTTTGTTTTCTAACATTAGATACAAAGATATTAAACTTGGGGAGTTAGGAATATTAGATAACAATTCTATGCTATCGTTTAGAGAGTTTTTTCCGAATGCTAAGCTGTACGGGTTTGAGTGGTTTGATAATAGATTGCAAAAAGCAATTAATGATAAAATTGATTGTACCTACATCAAGATGAATGTAAAGGATGTTGATTCAATTACTGATGGACTAAACAAAGCTGGCAGTAATTTTGATGTATTAATCGAAGATTCTACACATGAATTTGCAGATCAAATAAAATTTATTAATGAAGCTTACAAGCATTTAAACCCTGGTGGCATTTTGATAATCGAAGATATTTTTTTAAATGCCAATGAAGCCGATTACTTTAATGCAATTAACAATGATTACTTTTCTGCTGCTACATTCATATTTGCAAACCATAATTTGAAGAGTTCGGCGGGATGGAATAACGATAAAATTCTTGTCTTACATAGAAACGATAAACCATGTTCTTAAACATTATAACACCTTGCACAAGGCCGCAAAACTTAGACATCATTGCTAAGAGTATAAACATTCCGGAAGATCAATACAGATGGATAGTGGTGTTTGACTTTTTTGATGTACCAGATAATTTACCGGATAATTGTGAAGCGTATGCCGTCAAAGATAGTGCAAGTACATCGGGCAATGCTCAAAGGAATTTTGCGCTTGATTTAGTTACCGAAGGACATATTTATTTTAATGACGATGACACAATTATACAGCCAACGCTTTGGGATGAGATTAAAGATAAAGATGCAGACTTTATTTCTTTTAAACAAGCTAACAAGAATGGCTCATTACGATTAGAAGGAAACAAAATTAAACCAACGCTTATAGATAGCCACAACTTTATTGTATCTGCTAAATGTATGGGCAATACAAGATGGATATTAGATAGGTACGATGCCGATGCGTTTTTTGCGATGGATTGTTATGAAAATGCAAAGCATAGTTTATACATCCCAAAAATATTATCAGTTTACAATTCTTTAAAATAATTTATAAAAACAGACTATGAAAAATATAAAAACACCAGAAAAAATGTGGGAGTTATTTCAAGAGTACCGAGATTGGTGCAAAGATAACCCATACAAAGTGCATGACTTTGTCGGCAAAGATGGCAACAGCGTTGAACGTATGAAAGAAAGGCCACTTACGCAAAATGGTTTTGATAACTGGTTAGCGCAAAACGGTTTGATTTCTTACAACATCGACCATTACCGCTACAATTTAAACGGCGGGTATGACGAATATGTAAACGTAATGAAGTTGATTGATAGCATTACCAAAGATGACCAGCTTTGCGGTGCAATGTGTGGCGTTTATGCTCATCAAATTACATCCAAACTATTGGGATTGATTGAGAAAACAGACAACGCGCACCAGGTTAACGAAATTAGAATTATAAAGAATTGACCGTTGATGTAAACCTACCGAAACCACATGACGCGCAAAGGGTTGTACTTGACAGTGCTGCCCGTTTTCGCGTGTTGAAATGTGGGCGAAGGTGGGGCAAATCGTTGATTAGTCAAAGCATATCAGTCGAATACGGTATAGAAAAAAAGAAAGTCGCATACATAACGCCCACATACCAATTAGGCAAAGTATTTTTTCAAGAGTTAATCAAAGAACTACCCTCAAAAATACTGACAAAGAACGAAGCCGATCTTGTAATAAATTTTATTACCGGCGGTTCAATACGTTTCTTTACGGGCGAACGCTTAGATAATATGCGCGGCCTTAAATTTCATCTGGCCATAGTTGATGAAGCCAGCTACATTGCAAACCTTGAAGATGGATGGAACAACGCCATCCGACCAACGCTGACCGATTACAAAGGGAAAGCAATATTCCTAAGCACACCCAAAGGCCGCAATTTCTTTTACTCGTTATTTATGCGGCACGGCGAGCCAGACTGGGAAGCGTTTTCATTCAGCACTTACGATAACCCATACATCGATCCAAAAGAAATAGACGACGCAAAGCGGCAACTACCACGCGCCGTATTTGAACAGGAATACATGGCCAACCCAATGGAGAACGCTGCCAATCCTTTTGGCTCCGATAATATTCGCGCCTGCATTAAGCCACTCAGCAAACTGCCGACAATGTATTACGGGATTGATTTGGCAAAGTCGGTCGATTGGACTGTGATAATTGGCCTTGACAAAAACGGGGATGTAAGTTATTACCAACGCTTCCAAAAGGATTGGAAGCAGACAAAGGAATTTATACTGACAATAGACCGCAGCAAACCCGTGTTAATTGATAGCACCGGAGTTGGAGATGCCATTGTCGAGGACATCCAAAAGTCATTTCAAAAGATGACGGGGTTTAAGTTTAGCAGCAGCAGCAAACAACAACTTATGGAGGGTTTGGCATCGAGCATCCACAAAAACGAAATATCGGTATTGTCCGGCGTTATGCAAGATGAACTTGAGATATTTGAATACCGTTACACATCCACAGGCGTAAAATATACCGCGCCCGATGGTTTTCACGATGACACGGTCATTGCTTTGGCCCTGGCTGACAAATGCAGAATAGATTATAAACACTTCGGTCATTACCATATCATTTAAAATTATACAATACATTATGACAGTAGCACAATTCCAAGAGGTTTACAGAATTAGTAACTATGCCTTAAACGATGAGGATAAGGCTGTGCAGTACGTTAAGGCCATGACAGGCTACAATACCGACCAGATTAACGCTATGAGCCTTAAACAGTTCAATAAGGTATGTACAAAGGTATCTAAGGCATTCAGCATTAAAATGCAGAATATTGAGAAAGACAAGCCGCGTAAGTTCTACATGGCTAACGGCAAACTTTACAGATTTAACTATGATTTAAAACGCCC
>Ga0247722_10001366_pt1 | contig 13514 bp, 12 predicted proteins | sample MSEWelMarce3H_FC_FD_189094 | JGI IMG/M metagenome (GOLD analysis project Ga0247722, IMG submission 189094) | Subsurface sediment microbial communities from gas well in West Virginia, United States - MSEEL Well Study Marcellus 3H_FC | ecosystem: Environmental > Terrestrial > Deep subsurface >... | reverse complement strand
ATAAGCGAAGCGATCTGGAGGATAAGCGAAGCGATCTGGAGGATAAGCGAAGCGATCTGGAGGATAAGCGAAGCGATCTGGAGGATAAGCGAAGCGATCTGGAGGATAAGCGAAGCGATCTGGAAGATAAACACTAAGATACAGTTGTCGGCTCTGGTCCAGCTGCCACCGCTTCATCGGCCATTTTTGCTGTTTTATTATTGAATTTTTCTGTTATGCGCACCCATTTTTTCGTGATTTGTGGCACAATCATTCCATAGGTATTGCTAATAATAGCAAACAAGCCATTACAATAAGCACGCAGTTTATTGTATTCTTCAATTTGTGCTTCCACCTCGGTGATGAAGACCGGTCCTTCCGTTGTATTCGTCAATAAGCGATTGAAAAGATCAATCCCTACCGCACTCAGCAACTCATACACATTCAACATTTCGGTATTTTTTTGCCGTATTTTATCTGAACGAAAGATATATGCCGACAGTTGTGTCTTTGTCATCTCCCCAACAATAAACTTGACCCGCTGCTCTTTGAAATCACGTAAGCGCTGAATTTGTAAACGAGTTTCACGGACATCATTCAAGGTAATATTTTCCACCACCCGGTGAATACTGCGTAGGGTCTCGGCCAACGGATCAGCCGCAGCATACAAAGCATTTTCATATGGATTTTTTCGGACTTTGTTTATTTTGGTAACGATTCCATTATTCACTTGATTACGTGAACAAATACCACCACAGGGAACATCACCTGGCGCACGTGGTGCCACCCCACCGTTAATGGTCCGCTGGTATTCCAACCAGTGTGGATTATGTAAGCGTTCGGAGACCACCTTTTTGCCCGTATTCCAATCAAATGCCGTATGACAGCCCGTACACCACATTTGTGAACAGCCTTCCACACGGTAGATACGATTATGGCACCCCGGACATTGCTTGGTCTCCGCTTTAATCGCTGCTGCGCTGGCAACATTGTTCGGATCACATGTATGTTCCGCGGTTTTACTCTCCCCGATGATTTCTAAACACTCATGGCAGGCGAACATTTCGCAAATACCACATTTATATTGTGTCGATAGCATACCGTTACAATCCACTGCCGGGCAAGGCATAAAGAATTCCTTCTTCTCTTCTTTCGTGGCCTCTTTACCATTCTTGATCGTCTGTGTGAGCCGTGCGGAAGCATATACTTTGTTCCGCATTTTCTCCAGTTCCAGCTTCATCGCGCTATATTTTTTGTTTAATTCATTTGTGATTTCCTGTTGTTTTTTAGCGGCTTGGTAGCGCTCCGCATCCGGCATCGTCTCCGCGATCTTGCTTAATTCGATATCACATAAGAATTTCTCTCTATGTGGGCGATAGACATCACTCAGCCATCCTTTTTTCAGATTGAGCATAAATTTCGCCGACCAGTTTACTTTACATGACATACAGTGTGGTTCGTTCACCGTGCTTAACAAATAGGAGCGGATACATTCCAGGCACCCTTTATAGTGGCAGCCGGCTTGTTCACATTCAATCGGTAAATGCGAGCTTTTATTATACGGTTCACAGCACACATTACATTCTTCGATGGTGGCTTTTTTACTGGAGTTGACGGCCATCTTCTTACTAATGGTTGAGATATTTTTTGTGGCTTCCATTCTTTAAAAGTTTACCGCTGTAAACCTAGGCCTAAGTCATTTCAATTTTTTAAATTTTCTTATGTAAGTATCGCATATAAGTATCGCATTAAAAAGTTTTGTAAAAAAAATTGAAAAACTTTTTTAAAATTTATATAACAATAACCACATCGAATCAATCAAAATGGAAGCAGTTAAAATGGCTATGGCAACCAATGGTTATGCGATTATAGAAAATGCGCTAAGTCCAGCACAAGTCGCTACTGCCAAACAGTATTTCACGGAGTGGCTCAGTGCGAATCCCCAACTGAAAGAAAAGCACCGAAAAATAGACCCACATGGTATCTTTAAATTCGCTGAAGTCGGGCATCAGCGTCACGCATGGTATCTCAAGACTCTCGAAGAAGTTCAGGCACCATTTCGAGCTCTCTGGGGCACAGATGAATTGACAACCGGCTTTGATGGCTCGTGTTGGATACCGAGTGACTATAGCGGTAAAGATAAGATTTGGACTCATACGGACCAAGCACCAGATACCAAAGGTCTTGTATGTATTCAAGGGTTTGTAGCACTCACGAGTAATGTGGAGCGCACATTGGTTGTCTATGAAGGCTCGCATTTGTTACATGAAAGTTATATGAAAGAAAAAAATATTACTGGTAAAAAAAATTGGGAGTTGATTGAGCATACCTATTTGGCCCGTATTGCCGACCGCAAAAAAGTCTTGAAAATCTCGGCAGGTAGTCTCGTGCTATGGGACTCACGCACCTTTCATCAAAATCAGTATGGCAAAGTGGGTGAAGAACGCATGGTTCAATATGTATGTTTCTTACCGAAAGCGCACAAAAGCAACAGCAAAAGTCAGCAAGAGAAACGCATCAAGTATTATAACGACCGCCGCACTACATCGCATTGGCCGTATCCGCTCAAAGTCAATGGATTACAACCGCGCACATATGGGGACCAGACGTTGCTGATTGATTATTCAGAATTGAATACACCAGATTTGGCTGACTTGGATGCCAAAATTCGCCGCTTATTATAGAATAAACATTATTTTTTATTTACCGAAAAAAAGGAACTGAGAAAAAAGCACCCGATTAGTATTTAAAAATATAAACGTATTTCATATTAGGATGGCAACTAGAGCTGTGAACATTGATACCGATATAGCGAATTATTCTGTCGAAAATATTCTCGCTATTTTTAATCTTGTCGACCCAACGGTCTTTAATGTGACGGATGTAGCCAATTCACTGATTGCCAAGATGAAAGCCGAAGGGAATGATGAGTTGGTTACTTTTTTCGGTGAAGCACGTGATAAAGTGTTATACTATTTACAGGAGTCGGGGAAAGAACCGGTTGAGAATGAAACGACTGCTGGTATGGAAACCGTGTGGTCTTCTGCGAATAGCTTCCGTGATAAGAATCCTATCAATCCCTCCTTATATTTTGCCGAAAATGACAAGGTCACCATTTCGCAAAAGGCCGTTGAGCAGAAAATCTCGGATACCCCGATTATTGCGACACAGATTATTGTGGTTGATAGTCAATTTCGCTCGAATATTTTACCCTATAGTAATAATCCTAGCACCACCGCATTTAATACGAGTTTTACTTTTAACTTAACCAGCACCATCTCCAAAGCCATTGCGATTAAATTATATTCTTATCAAATCCCGACATCCTGGAATGCGTTTAACGCACAAGCAGGTAATACATTTTTTTTGTATAACGGGATCATCGTCGTTATACCCGATGGTAATTATACGCCACAAACCCTTGTTGCCGCAATTAATACCAGTGCGCAGCAAAATAGTGCGTCTGCTAGTTTAGTCGTATCTTACAACGAGTCAAATCAACGGATTTCTTTTATGAATACCAATACGTTGATCGATACGGTCACTGTGATGTTTTTTATTCAATCGAATACAGTGAATTTTTCCAATTGTGGTACTTTTATTCTCTCAAACTTCCAAACGTTGGGGGTAAATTCGACATTGGGTTGGTTAATGGGCTTTCGCACGATACCAGATGCCATAACGGGTGATGTTCAAATATTTCTACCACCGAATCAACTTGTTACAGCCGATGTCGCGCCAGATACCTATGGTCCGAAATATTTTACACTGTCAATTGAAGATTACAGTAACCAGCGGTTATCCAGTGGTATGTATAATATCACCAATACCAAACAATTTGCGAATTTAACCGTGCCAGATTATTACAATACGATTAATGTCGCATGTAAGATGCGTGAAGGTTCACTTACACAAGCACAATTGTATTCCATTCAAGCAGTGATTGCGAATAATACAAATACTAATGTCTATGGCTTTAATAACCGGTTGTCTGGACCGACATCCAGCTCTACTTTTGCGGTTATACCCTTGGCGGATGTGCGCAAATTACGACCGGATCCGTATGTTAAATTTGGAGCGGATTTATTTGTAAATAAACGTAATTATATCAAGCCAACAAGTTTAGAACGGTTTACAGTAAGTTTATACGATGATAAAGGTAATTTGGTGAATCTTTATGATAACGATTGGTCTTTTTCTTTGGTGGTGGAAGAGCAATTGAATTAGTTAAGGTTTGCTAAGGTTTGCTTCACTAACGCTAAGGTTTGCTTCGCTTAGGTTTGTTTCGCTAATGTAACTCGGTAATGTATCTACCACCGGCTTGGTTATTTTCCATTCTAACTGAAGTGGGACGGTTGTCGCTGCGGGTGATTTACTGGTCCAATGTGCTTTGTTCAATACCACATATAATTTTTTAAGGCGAGCGATTAGCCCCCCACTGTCGCGTGGTGGCACATGTTTGACGGCCCATTCGAATTGGAGTGCTTGATTTTTTGTCTGAAATCCATGAACTAAGCAAACATGGGTCCAACCCGGGCCTTTACTTTTGGTATATTTCGCGCCGCCACATATCTCGCCATTGTGTTTGCGGAGGCGTTTGACGGGATCAGGAGAGACGCCCGCATAAGTACATCCTTTGTTTTGAATGATATAAAAAGACCAAGCATCTTCTATATCATTTTTATTAGCTGGTTTGTTTGCTCCTACTCCGTTTGCTCCTACTCCGTTTGCTCCTACTCCGTTTGCTCCTACTCCGTTTGCTGCCATTTTATTTACGCCAGAAAATAATAAGTAAAGCAAAACATAAATACCAAGTGCCACAGCCAAAATATTTGGTATAGTGAATTGTTTGTTCAGGTGTATTATCCATCGCAACCATCTTGCGCCATATATTTAAAAATACCGATTCCTCCATCTTGTCATAAATTGCTTCCTGATAGCCTAAATGCACACACTGTAAAAGCCCCAGAAATAGCAATAAACTTATGTAAAACCATTGTTTCGTGGAGGTCTTTTTTGTGTTGCTTATAAACAATGCCAAGAGAATTGCTATAATTTTTACAACATCGCCCACATGATCATAATAATCACCGAATTCGGTAATCATATTGTATTGCCGTGCTAATTTACCATCCACACAATCCAAATAATAAGCAATCAATAGCATGAGTGCAGCGGTTTTGAAATTCCCGCTGATAATTTGATGGGCAGATAAGAGCCCACTTAGCAGACTAAATGTGGTTACTATATTGGGCGTAAAGCCATTATTATAATACTTATGTAAATGCGTATTGATGAATTTATAGAGCTGAACATCCGCAGGACATTCATAATGATCTGATAATTTATTAACCATGGTTATATTATAAAAATACAATAATATCCAAGAATCTAAGAATTTTACTTTTCTGGGTTTGATGTTCAGAACTCGTTTTTGGACATTTTTAAAATGTCCATTTTCCAAAAGGGCCGACCGACCCTGGGAAAAACCCTGGATTTTTGACTTGTGACCATTATGCTCTCATTTCCGTTTTTTTATGAAAAATGTTGTGATGCTAATTTTTTTATATATTTTTAAAAACTATTTAGGCGTTTTTTAATATATCCATTTAGAATATAAAATGGATAAAAATAAAACGCCAAAAAACGCCGCGATTTTTATTTGCGAAAAATGTGACTTTAAATGCTCTAAAAAAAGTGATTGGGGTCGGCATATCATGAGACCAAAGCATTTATTGGATATAAATGAATATAAAAAAACGCCAAAAAACGCCACACACGAATGTAATACATGTGGAAAGGTTTATAAATATTATTCTGGGTTATGGAAACATACAAAAATATGTTCACACAAATATATAAAAAATTTACCAAACGAAGATAACAAAACTAATATGGATAATGAAGAATTAAAAAAAATAATATTAGATGTCGTGAAAAACAATGCGGAATTACAAAAGCAAAACCAAGATTTCCAGAAACAAATGTTAGAAATATATAAAACCAGTAATAATACGATTATATCGAATAGTAATAACAAGACATTTAACCTCCAAGTCTTTCTGAATGAGAAATGTAAGGATGCCATGAACATTATGGATTTTGTCAATTCGATGACCTTAGAATTTGCGGATCTGGAGGATGTGGGTAAGCTTGGATACGTGGAGGGTATCAGCAATATTATTATCCGGAAACTCAATGAAATGGATATCCATAAGCGTCCGATCCATTGTAGTGATGGCAAACGAGAGATTATGTTTGTGCGTGATGATAATGTATGGGAAAAAGAAAATAGCACCTATGACAAACTCCGAAAGGCCATTAAACATATTACCAAGAAGAATGGAGATATGATGATCCCGTGGAGTAAAGAACATCCGGCCTGTATGAATATTGAACACCATTTGAATGATGTCTATATTCAAATTATGAATCAATCGATGGGTGGCAAAGAATCTTTCGTCGAGAGTGAGAATAAAATTATGAAGAAAATTGCCAAAGCAGTTTTGATTGATAAAATGTAAAAACATAATAAAGAATAAAGCACTATTCAATACAACATGTCATCACCGATCCAAACCTTAAAGAAAACCTTAGAAAAAGATGGGTTAGCACATATAAAAGCTCTTCAACAAAAAACGGGTAGTATTATGTTACCCGAAAAGGAATTATTGGGGATAATGAAAAGCAGCGTGGATACATTTAAAGCCCAGCTAGGGTGACCTATATCTTATACGGAAATGTATAGTTAAAACTTTTTTACAAAAAAATCGAATTGCTTTTGTTGTAAAAAAAGAAGTTACAAAGACAGAAAAGAATGATGGCAGAATTTGTATCTATGCTAACCGAGAATTACAGACGTCCGTCCATCGAATCGATCCGTCAAATTAATCGCTTAACCCAGGATATGAAAGGCTTCCCAGAAAAGATGGAGGCAAAATTGCGAGAGACCATTCTCAGTCGCCCGGAATCGTATTATGGCTATGTTCGGGTGCCCTATACACTATCGGATGTTGCGGTCCGTAAGATACTCCGCTATAATATGCCAGATGACCAGTATTTTCAGCAATTGACAGCCTTCTTACAGCTGGATTTTACATGGTATGATGATGTAGGACAGCATGTCATGGTCTGGGCGGAATCGAAGGAAAAAATAACGACGGCTGTTTCGGCAATACAGATGTGGCTGAAAATTCCACCCCACGTTGAAAATGGGTATTATTGAAATCGGAAAAATAATAAATAAAAATTATAAATGAATAAATAAAAAAAGAGTTTAAAATTATCCTTTCATTTTTTATTTATAGTTTATTTGATATCTAACCGAATGTTTGTAATAAATTGCCCATAGCCCCAGCGTAATTTGGCTTTAAAAATCTGCCCATTGCTACAGGTTAAACGGAAGTTAATATCACAATCGCTCTCTCCTCTACTTTTAAATTGCTCTATTGAAGTGATCGTCGGAATCGTAAATTTGCCACTCCAGCGTATTTCAAAATCATCTGGCTCATTCATCGGTCCATTTATTTGGAGCCAATGGTCTTTTTGCGCAAAGGCCTTATTGGCTTGCGTAAACACTTCCTCTTTCAATACTTCTAGTTGTTCCTTGGAGAGGATGAATGTTTTATTGTATTTTATTCGTATGATGTCGGCCAAATAAGATCCCGCATAGCCTTTATTGCTCTTGTCTCTCAATTCACGGACAAACGGCGTAGTAGGAGTGCCCATTTTGAAAGCATCTTTACTCCATTCTTCGTAGCTCGGTTTAGGTGTTGTTAGTTGATAATGAGCAATGATTTCATCAAGAGCCTCGTAACAATGCCGAGCGTAAGCATGGCCAGCACTATAGTGAGAGCCTATGCCGTTCAAACCTTGTACGGCGTTTGACCATGGTGACTTGGTGTCATCAATCGGCTTTTTTGTCATACTGTTTTTACATTCACATGTTTCGTGTCTGTCTTCTTCTGACCAGATTAGCTCTAAATCATACTTTTTGCCGCAGCCGCCGTGAATAATAATTTTGTCGAAACATTTTTGGCCAGGATTGGCTTTACACCATGCGGCTTTGATCTTTTGGCCACAAGGCGTATTGTTATTGATATGGTCACATATGATTTGTAAATTCACTTCTTCATCCTCGGATTTTTTATGCGGCGATACAATGTTGGGCGCGACAGTTTGTGGGTTATCTTCATATAACATACGGATTGCTTCTTCATACGGAAAATTAAATCGTTCACTCAGCTTGTGTATAAGGTTGGACAAATGATTTTCCACCGGAAGCACGATTTCACTTATGGTTGACATTGTTGAGGTGGTTGTGATTGAATAAAAAAATAGAGTATAGAATCAATTTTTTGTTTACTTATTGGATGATACCTTCCACAATGGCTTTAATCAATGGTGGTGGCACCGCATTCCCGATCTGTATGATTTTTTCTTTGGTGGTGCCGAGCACGATATGGTCGGCGGGAAACCCCTGAATTTGCTTGAGTTCATCCGGTAACAGCATGCGTAGATAAGAGCCGGAGGCGTTCCGGAGTGGCACAAAGAATCTCGGCTGGTGGTCATAGGTACAGATGATGGTTTTGGCGGCCTGCCGAATATCCACGATTTCACAATGAATGGGACTCTCGCGTTTACCGAAGGAGAAGAGTGTCGGATGGAATTTGCCCAGATATGTCCGCTTTGTTTCATCCGCGTTTATTTTACCGATCAAATAGGGATGGGCTTTATTGTTGTCAGCATAAGCCTTTTTGTCGGCCATATTGGTCAAAATACATTCGGCCGGGATATCTTTGAAGAGTGCCGGATCCACTTTCAAGCTTCCTTCCATTGAATATGATACGATGTTCTTCAAATTGGCTTTGCCTTTTTGTGGTTCGGGGAATTTTGGAGTCCAATCATATGGATTACCTTTTTTTGTGCCGATGATAATTAAACGTTCACGCTTTTGGGGGACGCCAAATTGCTCGGTTTTACAGACCTGGTATTTGACGTCATAGCCGAGCTTTTCGAATTCGGCTACAATGACATCGATATAGGAGACGCCATCTTGGTCGGTTTTCTTTGAAAGGAGGCCCTTGACATTTTCGCCGATAATCATAGAGGGCTCCAAAAGAGCCGTCGCCCGTAAGAATTCGCGAAATAAAGTATTGCGGGGATCGTTCTCTTTTTTCTTACCGGCATTACTGAATCCTTGACAGGGAAAGCCCGCAAAGAGAATATCGGTTTTACCTTTGTATTTAGTGAAACAGGCGTCACTGATTTTCGCAATATCAATCACATCACCATCTTTGATTAATTCGCATGTGGGAAAATTGGCTTGATGGGATTCACAAAATTTGGATTTGAATTCGTTATACGCAATGACGTCACAGCCGGCTTGTTTCAAACCGAGTGAATCACCGCCGAGACCAGAAAAGAGGCTGATAGCAGTATACATGATGTGGCTTAGTTATACTTATTGAGAGGTATTTAATTATAAATCAATTTTATTTTATTATAAGAATAATATAATAATGAATGGGTTGATTAGTAAATTTCAATCAGTGCGACCGAATATAAATGGTAATATAGATTCAGCGGACAATGAGATATTAATACAGGCTTTAAGATGGTTTGATACGGTTCATGATTTTTATCCGGTAAGTTCAACTGCGCGTGGTGAAGATATTCGTGAAATCTTAAGTAAACATTATGATCCATCGCCAGGCGGCACCTACAATATTGATCGTAATAATGGTGTTAAAAAATTTATGAGCGCAATATCGACGATTGCGCCATCGTCTGTAGAGGAAGATACCGAAAAATATTACAATAAAACATTTAATACCATTATGGGGGGTAAAAAAACAATCGATGTAAAAAAGATTATGGATAGTTATGGGGTTAAAGATGCGAAAACTTTTTTAACAGAGAACGGAATATCGGATTTTGCGGAAGAAGCGGATTTACAATTGATGCTAACGGATCGAAGTGGGTTCAAGAATATATCAAAGACCAATTACCTGGCAAATGTTATATTGACCTTTTTTTTTGGAGCGGATATAAATCAGAGTGTTTATTTTTTAATAGACGCAAATTCAGGCCGATTGGATTGTATGTTTCAAGACATCGAACAAGCCAGCATACTCATTAATGTGCTGACTATTGGAGATTCAGCAAATACGAAAACGGATGATTCAACAGATGAAAAAGAATCAGCAACATGTGGGGTCTCCGATTTTCATAATAAATATAAACGAAAAACTTATTTGCCCAACCCTTTTACGGTGCCTTATAATAAGTTAGATGTATTAAACCCGGTAAATAATAAATATGAAATAAAAAGCACGGAATTTACCAAAGACAAGCTGGAATTATGGTATCAAAGTGTGCCGGGATTAGAATTTGCGAAACAAAATAATGCTTCTATTCGTTTTTGTGTGAAATCAAATGATCGTCCAAATCACTGGTATACCGAGTTTTCAATTTTATCGAAAGGGTCGCCGAATTCAGGTGCCAGTGTAGGGACCTTAAAAAAATTAATATTGATATTGGATACAGTAACCGCCACAAATATTGAGGAAAAAAAACAAGAAATATTTAAATTTTATAAAACGGTGAACCAATTGAATTTGGCGAAAATTTTGTTTGAAATGTTAGACGCAGGGATAGATAAAGCGGATATTATTAGTTTTTTATATGACTATAAACGGGCAGGTGACCATGAACAAGTGAATTCTGCGAATTATTTGTATAGACATGAGACTATGCCAAAGAATGTGATTTTAGTAACGGGGGATCGATTATGTTCTTTATATGCGCGATTAATCAAACAGCCATGTATTTATACACATAAAAAATATTATGATATGTATCGATTTTTACGAGAGATAACGCCTGAACAAGAAAGAACACAGGCGGAATTTTTATTAAAGAATTCCATCGAGACCATACCTCCGGAATTGAATGCCATAGATACGGATGTAATAAAAGTGAAATTGGTCGAATTGGAAAATATAATAAACGAGGAGTGGACCAGTGTGGACGCAAACTTAGAAGATAAATTATATGCCTTGGGTTTTAAAAGTTTGAAAGTGAAAATAGGCCGATTGAAAACGGATGTTCGGCAATTTAATAGAGACCGAGAAACATTATTAGCATCTATAAGAGAGATACCCATACCGGATGATACGACGACAACGGAAAGTATAACGGCCTCATCAAAAACCTTAATAGATGACTATATGAATTTTAAAAACAAATATAAAGAAATACTGGATTTCAATTTGTATAGTGATGATGAAGTGAAGACGGATAAAAATAAATTTATTTCAAACGCATTGGATTACGATAATAAAATAGTTAAAAATATCATAAAATATTTCATTGATTTTGAGAAAGGAATATTGGCATTCAAAACACGTGATAATAAACGGATCGCTGAAAAGCGAACATTCATTAATAGTTTGGGTGGAGAGAAATACAATATTTTAATGGCTGATTTTATTAAATTTTTAAATAAATGCCATGAGTATATTGGTTCACCGCCAATAGATACAGATCTATTTACAGAAGCAAGTAATGAAATAAAATTGGCGATTAATGAAAAGATTGCGTTAGAATTAAATCAACCGAATATTGAAAGTCATCCTTATGAGAATTATAGACCGGTTGTAGTAAATATAACCAGATTCTTTGAAAGTGAATTAAGTAAGGTCAATACAGATGCCTTACCATTGGAAGTCGAAATAGAAGAAGAACCGGAACAGGAAGAAGAGGAAGTTGTGGCAGAGGAAGAAGAGGAAGTTGTGGCAGAGGAAGAACCGGAAGAAGAGGAAGAAGAAGAGGAAGAGGAAGAAGAACCGGAAGCTCTAGAAGATGAAGCAGTTGTGCCGATGGAAGCCGAAGAAGAACAGGAAGCTCTGGAAGATGAAGCAATTGTGCCGATGGAAGCCGAAGAAGAACCGGTGTTATCCGAAAGAGAGATGGAAGAAGAAGAAGAATCAATCGTCCCATCATCCGGAGGTGGAAAAACAATAAAAGAAAAAATAGAAGAAATGAATATCGAAATAGTGCGAAAACAAAATGATATGTTTAAATTCATGAAAATATATTTATGCGCATGGTTGGATAATAGCATAAGAAATCCCGCGTTAAAAATACAGTTGGAAGAAGAATGTGGACTTTCCGGGCACATTATATCGGTTATGTCGAATTTCTCAAAAAATTTGTATAAAAATTTATCTTTTGAAGAATTTAAAACTATTTTAAATATTAGATTGAAATATGAATATTATTTATATTATGGTGATATTCACTATCTGGAAGCAGAGAGAAGAGGCGCAACTCTTTTGAAAGATTATATAAATCCCGTATTGGCAAATTTTGAAAGTGAACTAATCGAATCACACCAAATACAATTAATTAATGCTTTTTTTGATAAAATGGATGAGGAAGAATTGAGTGATGAAGAAATACAAGATATGTATAAATTTATGTTCAATGAATGTATTGTGTATAGTGATATATACGATTTAATTTATTATGCGGATTCGGTGGAGGATCGCCATAAAAAACATAAAGAAAAAAGGAAGAATGAAGAAGGCGATGTTCCTGATATCAATCAGTCTATTAGAAGACGGCGTAGTCATCGCCTTAGTGAGGGTGGAAAGAAAAAGCGAACACGTAAATATAAGAAAAAATACAATAAAAAAACACGTAGCCAAAAGAAGAAAACAAGAAAAAATAAAACATTAAAGAAAAAGAAAAAACGTGATCACCGAAAAACGCGGCGACATTGACAAAAGTATTTGAATGCGTATAATAAAAATAATATAAAGAAAAATAGGATATATAATGGCTCTAGACAAACCGACAACATATGTTTTATATTTGTGTCAAGAATTGGAGAAACCTATTTTATTAGGCGTAGGTAATGATCCAATCGAATTATATCAAAACGCATTAAATCCACAGACGGCCGATAAAAAAGATAAATCTCTCATTTTGAATTGGTTAACTCATGTGGAAGCAAACTTTACTGAGCAAGAACAAAGGGACATGGACTACGAATTTACAAAGAATACTTTAACCGAATTTTCTTATAAGATTCAAGATTTGACTTTGTATATTAAACTCATTCAGAAATATTAAATAATCTCTCATTTAGAAATTATTTAATTAGGTATTTATAGTTAATTTTGTTTTCTTTTGTTTTAGTTCTTTTTTCTTTTCACCTGGTGTTTCAACTATGATAGGTTCTGATTCGATCTCTCCTTCATTTTTTCCAAGCATATTCTTTTTAACCGTACATCCTCTTAGATGAGCCGATAAGGCTTGTTGATTTTTGGCTATAAAGTTGCAATATTCACAAACCATTTTACCAACTGAGAAAGTATAACGGGTTGAGAGATAATTTTCCAAATTTGGAAAATGAATTTCATCAACTTGTTTTAATAATTTTTGACTAAAATCTTTGATGGTTTTTAAAATATTTAATTTGTGTGAACAACATTCTTGATATTCTTTGTTGATAGAATCTAATACAT
>Ga0247722_10001365_pt1 | contig 13525 bp, 13 predicted proteins | sample MSEWelMarce3H_FC_FD_189094 | JGI IMG/M metagenome (GOLD analysis project Ga0247722, IMG submission 189094) | Subsurface sediment microbial communities from gas well in West Virginia, United States - MSEEL Well Study Marcellus 3H_FC | ecosystem: Environmental > Terrestrial > Deep subsurface >... | reverse complement strand
ACAATCTCTGTAAACAGAAACACCTGAATAAATAATTGTATTGTCACCAACTGTAACATTATCACCAATGTAAACATTAGGATAAATTTTTACGTTTTTCCCAATTTTTGCATGATCACTTATGTATGCAAACGCTCCAATATAAACTTCCTCACCAATGATTGCCTTATCAGCAATAAAGCTCGGTTGCTCAATTTTAGGTTCTTTTAAACGGATTTGATCATAAAACTCAAGTAACTGAGCAAAACAAGCATAGGCATCTTCCACTTTAATCAAAGTCAATAAAGGAGGTAATGCTTTTGCAGGTTCAAATGTTTTATTTACAATACAAATTGATGATTGAGTGGTGTATATATATTCTTCGTACTTAGAATTTGCTAAAAAAGACAACTTTCCTAAAGTACCTTCTTCAATCTTAGCTAACCCATTTACTTTCGAAGATGTATCTCCGATAATTTCGCCGTCTAGAATACCGGCAATTTGCTCTGCAGAAAATTCCATAATACAAAAATAAACAAATCCATTTGATAGCAACTACTGTTAACTGATGAATTATTAACACTGAAATACTTATTATATTAATGACATAGTTTAGAATAAACAGAATTCATTTTTATAATATTCATTTTGTCTTTGTACCAAATTGTTTTTAATTCTAGTTTTGAAGTATCCATTGCTAACTCTAAAGTGTGAACTTTTTGATGTTTTAGCTCCATATTAGATTTACTAAAATTAAATTTCGAATTAGTTCTTATCAATTGATAAACATCTTCATCATTCCCCCAATTAAGTTTTTTTACTTGACATGAAAGCTCCGCTTTCTTTTGAATAAACAAAAAATCTTTTTGTGTTGGAGAAACAATTATTTCACCAAGTCCTACTTTACTGAAGCGAACTTTTGATTTTTCAAGAAAAGGAATTACCTCACCTACAAATGCATCTTTTGGAATCACAAGGTATAATTTATGTTTTTTTGAAGTAAATAAATAAACTTTATGATCAGAATGTGTTTGACTTCTTTCAAAATCAACTTCAGCTTCATTAGTAAATGAAATAAAATCTTTTTCAGTTTTCAACCAACTAAGTTTAGAGCGGTTTTTTTCTGAAACTACGATCATCTTGGTTAGCAAACTTCCCTTTACTCTATTTTGAGGCAACCAACTACAGCCACGATTTTCAAAAAATAAAACAACAAATGCAGTTCCAATTACAAAACCAACACCATAATACATTAATCTTCTCAAAAAACTTTTCATTTAATTTTCAGTTTTAGTTAATTGCTCTTGATACATTTTAAAATACCTCCCTTTTTTATTGATCAATTCTTCATGTGATCCTACTTCATCAATTTGACCATCGTTTAACACGTAGATTCTATCAACAAACCGAAGCGAAGAAACACGATGACTTACAATAATGGTCATTGCGTTTACTTCATTCAATGAATTCAAAATTACATCTTCTGTATGCGTATCTACTGCTGATAAACAATCATCTAAAATCAATAATTCAGGATGTCTAATCAATGCACGTGCTATGCTTAATCGTTGTTTCTGTCCTCCACTTAAATTCACTCCTCTTTCTCCTAGTAAAGTATCAAATTTATCTGGAAATTCAGAGATATTATGGTAAACGTGTGCTTGTTTAGTTACCCTAACAATTTCATCCTCTGAAATCTCATCTCCAACTCCAAAAAGTATATTGTTTCGAATCGTATCAGAAAACAAGAATACTTCCTGCGGTACAACACCTACTTTAGATCTATAAATAGTTGTATCCAAAGACTTAATCGAGCTATTGTTAATCGTAATTTCACCACTTGAAGAATCAAACTGTCTCAATAACAAATGTAACAAGGTGCTTTTTCCTGCACCTGTGTTTCCTACAAACCCTATTTTCTCACCTTTATTTATTTCAAAATTAATTGACTTTAATACTTGTTCGTTTTCGTACGAAAAACAAACATTTGAAAAAACAATCCTTTCGAGATGATCTAATTTTAAATCCCCACTTTTAATTTCTGGAGATTCTAATAAAAATTCATTGATTCTATCCTGAGATGCTGCCGCTCGTTGGATAATTGATGTTACCCAACCAACACTTGCAAATGGCCAGGTTAACATATTTATATAAAAAATAAACGCTACAATATCGCCAGGAGTTATGATTTTTTGGTAGGTCAAAATTCCACCGTAGTAAATAGCCAACAAAGTGCTTAATCCAATTAAAAAAACAATTGTAGGCATGAACAAAGCATTCACACGAACTTGTTTCATGGATTTAGACTTATAAGATTCTGCAGTTGCAGCAAATTTAGAGGCCATTTCAACCTCTCTTAAATAGGCTTTAATAACTCTTATTCCTGAAAAAGTTTCTTGAACTATTGTAGACATTAACGATTGTTCTTTTTGAGCTTCCTTACTAAGAAAGTTCATTTTACTTGAAACTTTATAAATTAAAATTGACATTATTGGCAAAGGGGTTAACACCAATAAAGTCAAACTTACGTTAATCTTTAGCATGGTGTAAACTGCCATAATAGACAATATTGCTAAATTTATTGTGTACATCAAGCCTGGACCTAAATACATTCTCACCTGAGAAACATCCTCTGAAATTCTATTCATTAAATCACCCGTACTATTATTTTTGTAAAAACGGTAGGACAATTTTTGATAATGTGCAAAAATTTCATTCTTTAAATCGTACTCAATGTACCTTGAAACAATTATGATCGTTTGCCTTGTTAAAAAAAGAAAAAAACCTTTAAGAATGGAAAAAAGCAAATAAATACCCGCAAGCTTTAAGCTCAAGAAAAGTATCTTATTAAAATCTTTGGTAAAAGTTAATTTTTCAATGAAGTCATTCACTGCATTTTTAACAATTTTCGGCATTTCAACTCCAAAATAATTCGAAGCACAAATAAAAATTACACCCATGATAATGCGCCACTTATATTTAAAAATGTATTTATTCAAATAACTTAAGGACTTCATCAGATAATTTTCTCTATTTTTGCAAAACTAATTGAATGAAACAAATAAACTTCATTCTAAAATAAAAATAAATACGTTCTACAATTTTTTGTCGATATGTTTGAAGTACAGGATATCCAAAACACTAATCTTATTGAGAATCCGGTCATTGCCGCAATGACTCAATACAATCACGAACAACTTCTTTTTTGCAATGATAATCAAACAGGATTAAAAGCAATCATTGCTGTTCATAATACCGTTTTAGGGCCAGCTTTGGGTGGTACAAGAATGTGGAATTATTCCAATGAAATTGACGCATTAACAGACGTTCTAAGATTATCTCGCGGAATGACCTATAAAAACGCAATTTCAGGTTTGAATCTTGGTGGTGGTAAAGCTGTTATTATTGGAGATTCAAAAACAATGAAAAACGAAGCGCTATTTAGACGATTTGGAAAATTTGTTAATAGTTTAGGTGGGAAATATATTACAGCTGAAGATGTTGGTATATCTCCATCAGATATGGAATTCGTTAATATGGAAACTGACCATGTTGTTGGTCTTCCTGGAAAAAGCGGAGACCCTTCACCTGTTACTGCATACGGTGTTTACATGGGAATGAAAGCTGCTGCAAAAGCACAATATGGTTCAGACTCATTGACAGGAAAAAAAATATCTGTTCAAGGTGTAGGTCATGTTGGGACGTACCTCATTCAGCATTTAACTGAAGAAGGCGCAATTGTTTATGCTACTGATATTCAAGAAGAAAATCTAAAAACAGTTCAGAAAAATTTTGGAACTACAATTGTAGGTTTAGATGAAATTTACGATTTAGATGTAGACATTTATGCACCTTGTGCACTAGGAGCAACTATCAATGATACTACAATAGGAAGATTAAAATGTTCTGTAATTGCTGGTGCAGCAAATAATCAATTGGCAAATGAGAAACAAGGAGCTTTGTTACTCAAAAAGGGAGTAATTTACGCACCTGACTATACGCTAAACGCAGGTGGTGTAATGAGTTGCTATTCTGAAGTCAAGGGATACAAACAAGCATGGACAATGCAAAAAGCAGAAGGAATTTACGATTCGATTGCTCAAATTATCAATCGTTCTCAAAAAGAAAACATTCCTACACAAAAAATAGCTGATACAATCGCTGAAGAACGCATTACATCCATAGGGAAAATAAAATTACCTTTATAATTACATCCGATGATAAATAGAAGACATCTAAGAATTAAAGTATTGCAATCTTTGTACGCCTATTTTCTTGGTGATGAAACGAATTACAAAAAAGCAGAAACTGAGCTTATTCATTCAATTGAACGAATTTATGACTTGTATCTTTATTTACTTCTATCTTTTGAGGAATTAAAAACAATTCATGAAAACAAAATCAATGAAAATAGATTAAAAGCTCGACCAACCGCTGAAGATTTAGATCCAAATCTGAAGTTTATTAACAATCGTATTTTCAATTTACTTTCAAATTCAACATCTTTAAGACACGCTTCAGAAATGAATAAAGTCAATTGGTTAGGAGTTGAAAATCATGAAATGTTTAAAAAAATTCTGAATCACATTAAAGAAAGTGAAGTTTACTTTTCATATATCAAATCAGAAGAAGATAGTTTTGAAAATGACAAAGAATTTGTATGTCAACTTTTCAAAGAAGAAATTGCAAACTCAAATCTGATTTATAATTTCTTTGAAGAGAAAAGTATTCATTGGTTAGATGACATTGATCTGGCATGCTCATTGGTTCTGAAAACAATCAAAGCGTTAGATGAAGAAGAGGAAAACAATCGAATTTTACCACTTTACAAAGACGAAGAAGACGAAGTAGGATTTTACAAAACCTTGTTTAGAAAAACAATTTTACTCGATAATGAAAACGAGCAGTTGATTGATGACCTTACAAAAAATTGGGAGTTTGAACGAATTGCTAAGATGGATGTTATTCTAATGAAGATGGCTATCACTGAGCTTCAAGAATTTCAAAATATCCCTAAAAAAGTAACTTTGAACGAATACATAGAAATTTCAAAATACTACAGTACACCTAAAAGTAGTGGATTTATCAATGGTATTTTAGATCAAGCTGTATCCCGTTTGGAAACTACTGAAAAAATCAGGAAAATTGGAAGAGGTTTAATGGATTAATTATAATACAATGAAACGATTTTTAAGTTTACTTTCTCTAATATGCATCTTAGTAAGTTGTAATTCTGACGATAAAATAGAAGTTGGAAACAAAACTACTTTAGAAATCACTAAAGAATTTAAAGCAGGTAATGTGATTCTTGGAGAAGAAATCGAAGCAGTTTTTAAATTAAAAAACACAGGAAGTTATCCTTTAATTATAGCAGAAGTAAAAGGCTCATGTAGCTGTACAGTGGCGGATTATCCTGAAGACCCAATTGCTCCAGGAGAAACTGAAGAAATTACTGCAACTGTTAGAACTGATAATGCAGCACCTGGAACTTTAATTAAAGAAGTTAGAGTAGTAGCAAATACAGAACCTTCGATTACTGTTTTGTCTATTCGAGCGAATGTAATACGTAAATAATTAATAATCAAATAAAAACAAACAACTATGCAACAAATTTTAATGCTCGTATTGGTATTAGTAGTTTTCTACTTTTTTATGATTCGACCACAACAAAAAAAACAGAAAGATCTTAAAAAGTTCAGAGAAAACCTAGCTGTAGGTGATAAAGTAGTTACCATTGGAGGAGTACATGGTAAAATTTTAGAGATTAATGATACGACAGTATTAATTAACTCTGAAGGGAGTAAAATTCGTTTTGAAAAATCTGCGATTTCTCAATCATCTAACGACTTATTGGGTGCAACTAACGCTTAATAAATAAAATTATATAATCATTTTAAAGAGGTTGAATTATCAACCTCTTTTTTTGTTATTTTTCTTATTTAACCATCAGATTGTTAGATTAATTGAATAAAATTCTCATTTTTTAATTATATTTATTGAAATTTTAAATCACTCTGAAATGTCGAAGATTAAAGTTGAATATGAGTACATTTTAAAAACATCTATTCGTATTATTGAAAACGAGGTTACTACTCCAAATGGTTTAGAACAATGGTTTGCTGATAATGTAACGGTAAAGGACAATATTTATACTTTCACTTGGGGTAAAAGCGATGATTCTGCAAAATTAATTGCAAAAAGACAAGGTGTTTATGTTCGTTTCAGATGGACAGAGAATGAAGATGAGGATTACTATTTTGAATTTAATTATAAAATGGATTCACTTACAAATGCACTTATTTTCACTGTTATAGATTTTTGTGATGAGGACGAATTAAAAGAAAACAAATCACTTTGGGACAACCAAATCAATAATCTAAAGAGACATATCGGCGCTTAATCCCCTACTCTCTAGTTGGCTTTGAAAAAACTCTATCTTTTCAGTATCCGATCTTTTATCGGTCCCTTTGTGGTAACTTTTTGTATTTCCATGTTCATGTTAATCATGCAATTTTTCTGGAAATACATCGATGATTTAATGGGTAAAGGTTTAGGTATTTTTGTGATTTTAGAATTATTGTTTTTTGTTTCTGCTTCACTTATTCCTTTAGCTCTTCCGTTAGCAATGCTTTTATCCTCCATTATGACAATGGGGAACTTGGCTGAAAACAATGAACTTACTGCTCTAAAATCTTCTGGATTATCACTATATAGAATTATGCGACCACTAACAATGGTAGTGTTATTAATTTCCATTGGTACATTTTATTTCGCAAACTATATCATCCCAATTTCAAATTTAAAATGGCGTGCACTAATTTATGATATTCAAGAAACAAAAATTGCCAATATCGTAACACCAGGACAATACTCAAATGAAATAGACAACTACGCGATTAAAGTAAATAAAGAAGAAAATGGTATTTTTAAAGGTATCACAATACATGACCATTCTTCACCTAATTCAATAAAAACAATTCGTGCAGAGGAAGGCGAACTTTTCAATTCAAGCAATGGTTCTGTATTGTACTTAAAATTAAAAAATGGTGCAGTCATTGAGGAATTAGATGTTAATCAACCTATTGGTTTTACTTCAGCAAATAATTCCTATTTCAGATCTCAAAAAAGTAAATTTTCATCGGCAGTATTACAAATTAAACTTTCTGGATTTCAACTCAACCGAACTGATGAAAATTTATTCAAAAATGCACATGAAATGTTAAATGTTTTTCAACTAAATAATGCATTAGATTCAATAAAAAAACAAAATACAGAACTAATTAAGAATTTTGTCGTTTCAGATAGAATTAATTCGATCTACTTAACAAAAATAAATGATTCAACAAATCGCCAAACTCCTAACCTAAAACCAGTTTCATTCGATTTAAAAAAAATAAGCAAGGAAAATCAAAGAAAAATTATTGAATTGAGCCTTACGACCATCGATAATAAAATAAATACACTTAATAATCAAAAAGCATTGAGTGATTCAATGACAACAAATCTAAATTCTTACAAAATTGAATTCCATCGTAAGTTTGCTTTAACGTTTTCTATATTAGTCTTATTTTTTGTTGGCGCACCACTTGGAGCCATTGTTAAAAAAGGTGGATTTGGAACCCCAGTAGTAATAGCCACACTTATTTTCATGATATATTTTGTTTTAACAGAAATTGGTCAAGGACTTGTGAAAAGTGGTGCAGTTCCTGCTTATGTTGGAATGTGGTTAGCGACAATCAGTTTGACGCCAATTGCACTTTTGTTAATGCGAAGTGCTGCAAATGATTCAAAAGTGTTTGATAAGGATGCATGGTTGAAATTATTTCGAAAAATAAAAAGATGAATATCCTCTACATCACCAATAAACCAATTTATCCAATAATTGATGGTGGTTGTTTTGCAATGGAATCATTTCTTAATGCGCTTCTTTCGTGTGAATATTCTATTAAATACTTAACCTTATCCACACAAAAACACCCATTTAATATCAATCATTTTCCAGAAAAAATCAAGCGAAAAACCTCACCAGAATCGATCAATATCAACACAAAGTTTTCTTTATTTAAAGCCTTCAATACACTCATTACAAATACTTCCTACAATACAGTTCGTTTTTATTCAAAGGAATTTCGAGATAAAATTCTTTTAAATATTAATAACAACACATCGATAATAATTCTTGAGAGCGTCTACTTACTTGAATATTTGGATGAAATTAAAAAACATTTCAAGGGGAAAATTTATGTCCGTACGCACAACGTCGAACATTTAATTTGGGAAGATTACGCAATTACATCAAAATCAATTATAAAAAGAACAATTTACAACCATCTTAAAAATAAATTGAAAAAATTTGAAATCAATCATCTTAATTCCTTAGATGGTATTATATCAATTTCAAAAACAGATACATTAATTTTTAAACAATTAGGAATAGAAACTCCCGTACACACACTATCTGTTGGTATAGAAAATAGAATGAATGAAACAAAAAAGATAACATTTAACTCAAATCACTTTTTTTTTATTGGAGCTTATAATTGGAAGCCCAATAGAGATGCAGCGGAACAATTGATTCATCAGATTTTTCCACAAATTCAAAATGTCATACCTAATGCTGAATTGCACATAGGTGGTTCGTTCATGCCTGATTATTTCAAGAACTATTCTAGTTCTTCTATACACCTTCATGGTGAAATTAAGGATGTAGATTCCTTTCTTTTACAATCCGGTACATTAATTGCACCAATCACTTCTGGATCAGGAATTAGAATAAAAATACTAGAATGTTTGGCATTAGGCGTTCCTGTTATTGGTACAGAAATTGCTTTAAAAGGCTTAGAATTATCACCCGCTTATTGTGTAAATTCAATCAATGACTATATTACTTATTCCTTGCAAATCAATTCAAACAGACATTTAATCGATGACTATAAAAATGATGCATTTCAGTTCATTCAACAACATCATTCTAAAGAGTTTATCACAAATAAATTAAAAAAAATAATAAGTGGTGAATAAGCCTAAATTAGTAGTCGTACTTTCTAGGTTTCCTTATCCATTAGAAAAGGGAGATAAATTACGTGCATACCATCAAATCAAATATCTCTCAAATGAATTTTCAATACACCTAATTTGCACTACGGATCAAGTTATAAGCGATGAGCATAAATCAATACTGCAGAAATACTGTAATGAAATAACAATTTTTAAGTTAAATAAATTCATTCAATATTTTCATGTTATTCTCAATTATTTTTTAAAAAAGCCCTATCAGGTAGCCTACTTTTATCATTTTTTTATAGCTAGAAAAATTAACAAAATAATAATTCAGGTTAAACCAGACCATATTTACGCTCAATTAATTCGAACCTCTGAGTATGTTAAAAATTACCACGATTGTCCTAAAACACTAGACTATATGGATGCGTTCTCAAAAGGAATGGAACGTAGAATGAAAAAAAGTCATTGGTGGAATAAATGGATTTACAAAGAGGAGTTTCTTCGCTTGAGGAATTACGAAAAACAAATTTTCGAATATTTTGAACATCATACCATTATTTCAAAAGCAGATAGAGAAAATATTTTTCATCCTCAAAATGAAAAAATTCAGATAATTGAAAATGGTATTGACACTGAGTTTTTTAAGCCAAACATATGCGAAAAGCAACCAACACTTCTCTTTACTGGAAATATGTCCTACGCACCAAATGTAAATGCTGCTTCATTTATTTACAAAGAACTACTCCCTTATTGTAAAGAAAATAATATCAATATTACAATTTGTGGAACTACGCCTTCTGAAAAATTAAAAAATTGGAATAGCAAGAATTATCGAATAACTGGATATGTAGAAGATATTCGATTGTATTATAGTAATTCTTTTGTGTTTATAGCACCGATGTTTTTGGGTACTGGGTTACAAAATAAAATATTAGAGGCATTATCTATGGGTTTACCATGTATTACTACAACGCTAGCAAACCAATCTATACAAGCTGAACCGAATAAAGAAATACTCATTGCAGACTCTCCAATTGAATTTATTGTTCACATACAAGCACTATTCTCAAACAAAAAGTTATACACTCAATTATCTGAAAATGGCAGGAAATTTGTCGCTGAGAAATTTGTCTGGAGTAAAATCAACGAAAAGTTAGTAAAAATAATACGTCAATAAACCATTAAGCTTCCTTATCTTTTATCAAAAAAAAACTGTTAAACCAACTAAATTCTAATAAGACCGTTACAAAGCTACTAACTCATCATTGAATAAAAAATTAAAACCTTCATTTACAAATACTTAAAAATTAACGTAAGTGCTTAGATAATTTTTAACCCACCTCGGTTTATAACATTGATAACGGTCTGCTAACTTATTTTTCAAACTGAAACAGTATTTTTTTGAGTTGATTCAAATCTTCCATTAAATAACAGAAATGAATTTGCAACAATAAAGAAACTGAACGATCCACACAATATGAAGAAATTTAACAAATCAATATCAATACTAAGTTTAAATTGAAATGTAAGAAAAGCAGTGACAGTAATACTTAAGATGATTACTGAAATTAATAAATATTTTATCGTAACAAAAAAACTCAGTTTTAATAGCATATTTTTTTGTTGAAGAGTGAAAAATAAATCAATTAGAAAGAATAGATACAAAGGAATTGAAATTTCATGCAAAGCAATTCTACCTTCAGAAAAAATAGCGAATAAAAGCCAACACAAAATCACACAGTTTAAAAGATGTCTAATGTTTCGACTGAATCTTATCAACTTAATAAATTTTAACCATTTAAGTATTATCAAATAATTTATTAAAATCATTGCAAACAAAATAATACCATAAATGACTTCGGATAAATTCAGTTTTTCATTGACAAAAAGATGTTTTTTGATCGTGTAGAGATTCACAAACAAAAGAAGCATCGTTAGTAAATTCAAACTAATTGAAAAATTTAATTTTTTAATTAATAACTGCTTATTTTCTAAATTTTCGATACTAGTATTCATAACTATTAGTTTTTGGGTTAATATATTTTTAATTATTGTAATTTACATTATAACGTAACTCTGAATTTATTTAGTATTGGGATTCAAAACAATTTTAGATAAAATTATAATCTGATTAAAAACCAAAGTAATTTAGAGTAATAATCAATTTTCAAAAAACTAATAGATTTAAGAAACTAATCCTTAATTTTGATAAACAAAATAACCGTTTAATGGTTAGAATAGTAAATGACAATCCACATGAACGTATTGAATACAATAGAAGAAGCAATAGAAGACATTAAATCAGGAAAAGTAATCATAGTTGTTGATGACGAAGACAGAGAGAACGAAGGTGACTTTTTAACAGCTGCAAGAAACGCAACACCAGAATTAATTAACTTCATGGCGACTCATGGTAGAGGTCTAATTTGTGCACCTTTAATCGAAGATAGATGCGAAGAAATTGGATTGAATCTTATGGTACAAACAAACTCTGCTGCTTATGAAACACCATTTACGGTTTCCGTTGATTTAATTGGTCATGGATGTACCACTGGGATTTCAGCTCAAGATAGAGCTAAAACAATTTTGGCTATGATTGACCCTGAGTTAAATCCTGAAGAATTAGGTAAACCTGGTCATATCTTTCCTTTAAGAGCAAAAAAAGAAGGAGTACTAAGAAGAGCCGGACATACAGAAGCAGCAATTGATTTAGCAAAACTTGCAGGATTTGAACCTGCTGGTATCATTGTAGAAATTTTAAATGAAGATGGTACAATGGCTCGTTTACCTGAGTTGTTGGAAATTGCTAAAAGGTTTGATCTCAAAATTATTTCAATCGCTGATTTAATTGAATATAGACTTAAAAACGATTCATTAATTGATGCTGTTGTTGAAGTTGATATGCCTACAAAGCTTGGAGACTTTAAATTACATGCTTTCAAAGTGAAGAATTCTGGTCAAGAACACCTTGCATTGGTTAAAGGTACTTGGTCTCCTGAGGAACCAATTTTAGTTAGGGTACACTCCTCTTGCATTACTGGAGATATTTTCGGATCATGTAGATGTGATTGCGGTCCGCAATTAGAAAAAGCCATGGAACTAATTGAAAAAGAAGGTAAAGGTGTGATTGTATATATGAACCAAGAAGGTAGAGGTATTGGTTTGATTAATAAACTAAAAGCTTATAAACTTCAAGAACAAGGGCTAGATACTGTAGAAGCAAACATTGAATTAGGATTTAAAGGAGATGAACGCGATTATGGTATTGGTGCACAAATCCTAAGACAATTAGGCGTAAATAAAATGCGACTATTATCCAATAATCCAACAAAAAGAACTGGATTAGTGGGATATGGTTTAGAAATAGTTGAAAATGTTGCGATTGAAATCGAAAGCAATGTTCACAATGAATCTTATCTACGTACAAAAAGAGACAAAATGGGGCACTCACTCAAAATGAAAGGTAAATAATGCTTCGAGCGACTTCAATTCACCATAAATACGGTGATTTAACGATATTAAACGATGTGAGTCTTTCTATCAAAAAAGGAGAAATAGTTTCTATCGTAGGTTCTTCTGGCGCAGGAAAAACAACACTTTTACAAATTTTAGGCACACTAGAGCGACCAACAAGTGGTAGTTTTACTATTGATGGCATTTCCCCTTTAGATTTATCAAAAAAAAAATTAGCTGCATTTAGAAACCAGTCGATTGGATTTATTTTTCAATTCCATCAATTACTTCCTGAATTTACAGCCCTTGAAAACATTTTATTACCTGGACTAATCGGAGGAAAATCAATCTCCGAATTAACTCCAAAAGCGAAAGAGTTGATGGAAATTTTAAACATCTCGCATCGCTCTGAGCATAAACCTTCTGAACTTTCAGGAGGAGAACAACAAAGAATTGCAGTAGCGAGATCGCTCATAAATTCACCAAAAATCATCTTCGCTGACGAACCATCAGGTAATTTAGATTCCAAAAATGCGGAAGAACTTCATCAATTGTTTTTTGAATTGAGAAATCGTTTCCAACAAACTTTTGTGATTGTTACTCACAACGAATCTTTAGCTTCAATGTCAGACAGAAAGCTGTTTATGCGTGATGGGAGGTTTGATATGGGTTTATAGATGGTTAAAAATCATACTATATTTTAAAAATAAGATTTTATAAAATTCTTGCAAATTAATAAAAATAAAAAAGTAGCCTATAACAGCTACTTTTTTTATTTAAACTTATTCAACAATTATGAATTTAGACTCAATTTTACGCTCAAAATTGATCCAATTCAACAACCGCTTGAAAAAATCTTTCTTTTGGTAAAAAGTTATCTTCTAAACTTGGGGCAAATGGAATTGGTGTGTCTAAAGATGCGATTCGTCTTACTGGAGCATCTAAATTTGCAAAACAATTTTCATTGATTAAAGCAACCAACTCTCCTCCTATTCCTCCTGTCAAACAATCTTCGTGGAGAACAATTACTTTACCTGTTTTTCTAACAGACTCATAAATCGCGTCCGTATCCAATGGAGCAAGTGTTCTT
>Ga0247722_10001364_pt1 | contig 13547 bp, 9 predicted proteins | sample MSEWelMarce3H_FC_FD_189094 | JGI IMG/M metagenome (GOLD analysis project Ga0247722, IMG submission 189094) | Subsurface sediment microbial communities from gas well in West Virginia, United States - MSEEL Well Study Marcellus 3H_FC | ecosystem: Environmental > Terrestrial > Deep subsurface >... | reverse complement strand
ACCTATACAACCCTGATCAATGGGAGTCTGAGCCTACAGGGTCCGCAGGAGAAAAAAGATCTGTTAAAGCCAGGACAGCAAGCTATTTTCAGGCAAGGAAAAACAAGTATTATTAGCGCCGATATAGAAGAAATAATTGCCTGGAAAGAGGGATGGTTCCTTTTTAATCGCCTGGAATTACAAGCTATCCTAAGGCAATTAAGTCGATGGTATAATATTGATTTTGAAATTACAGGGACCATAGGAAACAAGCAATTTTCAGGTATAGTGAGTAAATCAAACAATATATCTGAGGTACTAAAGATCATGGAAAACACAGGCGTAACCTTCACACTCAGAGACCAAAAAATTTATGTTTCCCAATAAAAAGAAATTAACATCATGACCTATTATTTTACAAAACGAACCACGATGATGCCATTATTATCCTTTCCTTCTTACATCAAAAAGAAGGAATTCACTTCTAAAATAGCTAAGAATGTAAAAGTTCTGGGTATTTTTCTTTTCCTAAGCTGTTTAAATCTGAATGCTTTAAGCACAGCACAAGTAGTAACCATGAACAACAAAGAGGTTACTTTGCAAAAGATATTCAGAGAAATTTATCGTCAAACAGGCTATCAGTTTTTTTATGAGGACGCCTTACTTGATAAAGCGGGAAAAGTAAATATTTCCATTAAGAATGGTAGTATTCAGGAGGCTCTTTCCCTTTGTTTTAAAGACCTTCCTTTGTCTTATGTAATCACTAATAAAACCATTGTTGTTGCCCCACAAAAAAAGGAGGTGAGCAGGGTTCAACCCATGGAAAAGGGTATTGAAAAGACTCTGAGTATAGTGAAAGGGAAAATCACCAATTCATCGGGCGAACCTATGATTGGCGTAAACGTTATTGCGGCAACCTCTCAAAAAGGGACTACCTCTGATCTTAATGGCCAATATTCACTTGACATAGAGGCTGATGATAAGGCTTTAATTTTTTCCTATATCGGTTATATTACCCGAAATATACCAGTAGAGGGAAGAAGTACTATTGATGTTATATTAAAGGAAGAGAGTGTTGAACTTCAGGAAGTGAGCATAGTGGCAACGGGTTACCAACGTTTATCGAAAGAACGAAGTGCAGGTTCTTTTTCAATGATAAACAGCGACGATTTGAAGTTGAAATCAAACAGTATGAATGTGATTGACAGACTGGAAGGTTTAGTACCTGGTCTTGCGGTAAATTATGGCAGAAATAGCGAAAAGTTTTTAATCCGTGGTCTCACCTCCATCAATGCCAACAAATCGCCCCTCATTGTAGTGGATGGCGTACCGATATATGACGCTTCGACTTTAACCTCGTTAATCAATCCTGATGATATTGAGTCAGTTAACTTATTAAGAGATGCAACGGCCGCCTCTATTTGGGGAGCTGCAGCGGCGAATGGCGTAATCGTTATAACCACAAAGAAAGGAAAAACAACGAGTGCTCCACAGAAAATTCAGTTGAATTATAATGGATTTGTGTCTTATCGTGGTGCACCTGATATGGATTACTATAATTTGATGAATAGTAGTCAGTTAGTTCAGGCTGGCAGAGAAATTTTTGATGCTACGGCTTTTCCATGGTCCGTGGTAACAACTGGGGCGTCAAATAATTCAACGCCCATTGTCACACCGCATGAACAGATAATGTATGATTTGTCAAGAAACATAATAAATGCCGGATTGGCACAACAACGGTTTGACTCCCTGGGTGGCCTTAACAACCAGGCCCAGATGGCTCAATTTCTTCAGCAACCATCGAAACTATCCAATCATAGTATAAATTTTAATGGGGGATCCAATTTCCATAGTTTTTACGGCTCGGTTGCTTATACAAGAGATGAGGCATTTACAAAAAATAATTTAGACCGCTACCAGATAAATCTTCGGCAGGACTTTATTTTCTCTGACGCAATAACTATGGATTTAACCACGAATATTTCGTACGAGAAAAACGACCGCTTTTTATTGACGGATTTTCCAGGTACTATGAATACTATACTTCCCTACGCCATGCTTTCTGATGCATCGGACAATCCATTGTCAATGGCTTATTTAACACGCCATCAACCGTTTAGAACCATTTCAGAAAATCAAAGCCGAATAAATCTCGACTATATACCCTTACAGGAACCTGGAAATACGCAAAATGGAAGCACCAATTTATCTACAAGAATAAATGGTGGCTTATCAGTTAAGTTATTAAAAGGGCTATCTTATGAAGGGCGGGCACAATATCAGCGTTCCAGTTTAGATGCCTACGAATATTACGATCAAAATGCCTATCGCGTAAGAAATGAGCGGGTATTTTTTACCCAGGCACCAGCAACCGCCACAGCAAATCCAACCTATTTTCTGCCAGTAACGGGGGGACATTATTTGACAAATAATAACACACAGTATGCCTGGACAGCAAGAAATCAGTTGCTTTATGAAAATAAAGGGAATGAAAAACATCAAATTTCCTTATTGGCCGGTACTGAAATCAGGGCTGACTTTATCAATAGAATTGGTACTTTTAAACGAGGATTCGATTTTCAAACGCTAACCTATTCTTATATTGACGAGCAATTTTTAGGCAGCACCGGGGTGACAAGTCCTGTTAACTTTCTGCCCTCAAGAACCATCAATGTTCTCAATGTAAATCAGCATAGTTACAGTGAAGTAGAGCGACGATTTTTCTCCTTATACGGCAATTCAGGCTATACTTATAACGGAAAATATACGATCAATGCAAGTATCCGTATGGATCAATCCAACTTATTTGGTTCAGATCCGGCCGCTCAATATAAACCGGTTTGGAGTGTAGGAGGTGCATGGAATGTGACAAAAGAAGATTTCTTTTCCGTGTCTTTTGTCGATTTACTGAAAGTCAGAGCCACTTACGGCTTATCGGGCAATGCTCCTGTGCCTGGACAGGGAGGACCTTATGACATTATTGGCGCCAGGAATAGTGCTATTTTTGCAGGACTGGGAACCGGTTATGTAGTTTTCACCCCAGCAAACGACTTGTTGACCTGGGAGAGAACCACCACAAAAAATATAGGTATTGATTTTAGCTTGTTCAAACGTCGCCTGTCAGGAAGTATTGATATTTATGATAAATTAACTACCGATCTTTTAGGCTTTGTGCCCATTGATCCAACTACCGGCTTTTCTTATGCTTATGATAATCTCGGAAGTTTGAGAAACAAGGGATTTGAGCTACAACTAAATAGTGTAAATATTACCGGAGAAGATTTTAGCTGGCGAACCATTCTGACGTTGTCAAGGAATGAAAACGAAATTATTTCGCTAAAAAGGTCTTCAGCACTAACATTTTCAAATAAAATAGCTGGCGTTCAAGTAGAAGGATATTCAGCTTTCCCTGTATTTGGATATAATAATATAGGCCTCGATAAAGCGGGAAATCCTATGGCTTTAAGTGCAACAAATGACACATTAAGATTAGCTAACCAGATAAAAGTAGATGATCCACAGTTTGCAGGAACTACCCAGCCACTTTGGTATGGCGGTTTAACCAATATTGTTTCTTATAAAAATTTCAGTTTATCCTTTCTGGTAGTATTTAATCTGGGACATCAGATGAGACTGGATGTTAATCGCTTTTACACGGGCAGATTATTAACCAACTTACCCAATAATTTCGATAACAGATGGAAAAAAGAAGGAGATGAGCTAAATACAGATATACCAAAGTATGTAGCTAATGCTTCGACCTCATCGACCCAAAGAAACACTAATTTTTATACCCAGGGCTTAAGCAATATAACTTCGGCTTCTTATGCGAAACTTAGAGATTTAACCGTTAATTATCAATTCGGTAAAAACATAGCGAGTAAATTATCCATGAGAGATTTGAATATTTACGGCCAGATAAACAATTTGTTATTGTGGACTAAAAACCAAAACAATATAGATCCGGAATACTTTGATTACCAGCAAGGTTTGAGATTAGACAGAATGCCGGTATTCTACACTTTTGGTTTAAGAGCATCCTTCAAATAATTTTAAAAAAAGAGAAAATGAAAAAATCAACGATAAAAAGTTTTGCATTCATCTGTACATTGTGGATATCTATTTCAGGTTGCGAGTCATTTTTAGATGTAACGCCCAAAGGATTAGATGTATTAAAAACAACCGACCAGTTTAACGGTATTTTCAATAATGCCAATTTATTCAGTTATTTGAATGTCAGAAATCAACCTGGTGGAATTTCAAGTTTATTGGGTTCTGCTGAAATGCCCTTATTCATGGGAGATGACGTATTTTCATCTGCGGGATTTCTAAATGCCATTCCAACTGTAGCCTGGCAAAATGGATTCAAATGGGAGGCCAATCCTTATTTGCCCACCGATGAATCGAATGAATGGGGCGCATTTTACAACCAGCTATATAACTATAATTTAGTAGCTGCGGGCGTAATGTCTTCAGAAGGTGGAACAGATGAAAAGAAAAAAGAATTATTAGCGGAGGCAAAGGCCTGTAGAGCATTCAATCATTTTATAGTGGCCAATTTATTTGGGCAACCCTATAATGTAAACACTGCCACTACCGACTTATCAGTGCCTATTGTAGTCAATGCTGATGTAAACGCTTCCGATTTTAAAAGAGCTACAGTAAAGGAATTATATGATTTTGTCATAAATGAACTAACACAGGCCATACCTGACTTACAACCAAAGGTTTACAGTCGTGTAAGGATGTCCAGACCGGCAGCACAATATATGTTAGGCATGGTTTATTTTCAGATGGGCAATTACGCTACTGCTTTAACGTTCTTAAATGAAGCAAAAGCTGGTTTAACCGGAGGTCCACTGCCAGTTAGATTATACAATTACAATACAACCATGACCGCCGCAGCACCAACAGGTTGGTTTACAGCAGCACAACCCTGGAGAGGAGCCTCTGGATATCCTCTGCTTTACAACAGTGAAGAAAACATTTTTCTAAGACAATTGAGTGTTTCCAGTACAGTAAACAGAAACTGTTTATTTTTAAAACCAGCCATCCTGGCCCTTTTCGCTACAACCGATCATCGCAGGAAAATGTTTTTGGACAAAAATGTGGCTAATGGAACCATTTCCTTACCCGGCTTCATGAGAAATTCGCCAACCAGTGTTAATCTTGGACCTAATTTGCCTAATTTGCTACTAATGTCTGCAGAATGCAAAGCCAGGGCAAACGACGTAGCAGGTGCCAAGGCAGATGTGGAAGAATTAAGAAAAAACAGAATGCCCCTGGCCGATGCGACGGTCACAGTAACTAATCAAGATGATTTAGTTAAATTTATACTCGCAGAAAGACACAGGGAATTTGCGAGCACGGGAATGAGATGGTTTGATATGCGCAGATTGTATAAAGATGCTAAATTTAACAATCTTGACAGAACCAAAAAATTTGATGCAGAAACCTTTACGTTGACAGATGAGCGACTGACCTTAAAAATTCCACCGCAGATTCTTCAGTATAATCCAAATATGGTTGATAATCCTTAAATTTAAGACAAAACCAATTTCATCATTTAATAATCAAGAAATGAACAAACTCCTTGGCATTATTTTTTGCATTTTACCTTTTTTACTTAACTCCCAATCTCAATTTAAGGTAGAGTTAAACCTTGTTGGCCTTAAAAATAATAAGGTAAGAGTTAGCCATATTGTGAATGGGAAATCAAAAATGGATACCCTTACGCCAAAAAAAGAGGATTATATATTGTGGGAAGGAAAAACAGTGGATCCCCAATTGGTGCGTCTGGAGGTCTTGGATACCAACCTTTATTTGAGGATTGGCAAAGCGATAGCCCAACCACCCGCTTTAATGTTCATGTTGACAAATAATAATTTTGTTATAAATGGAAATGCAAAGGAAATATGGACCTCCGCTATAGTAACCAATGATGAAGAAAGCTTGATTTATGAAAAATTTAGGGCCGAAGATTTACCGATAACCTTAGAAGTCTGGGAAATTCAAAAGAAGCAAAATTTCAAGGCAAACGCAAAGGACACTGTGGGTACTGCTGCATTGAAAGATGAGTCAACAGCGTTGAGAAGAAAAAATCAACAATTAAGAGTGCAATACATTGACAAGTATCCGGCCGCATTTTCCAGTATTTTAATGCTTCAAGGTTTATTCCTTGTGCTACCTGTTGACCTTTTGGATAAAAAGTTCAAGGCCCTGGACGAAAAATATAAATCGTCGCAAACAGCTAAAGATCTGGGTATTAAAATACAAAACAATAAAAATACCGCCATAGGTCAGCCTGCCGTTACCTTTGTACAAACCAGCTTCGATGGAGCTACCGTTGACCTTGCTGCAATGAAAGGCAAAGTGGTATTGCTTGATTTTTGGGGAAGCTGGTGTGTTCCTTGCCGTCAAAGTCATCCAAAGTTAAAAGAGGCTTATGAAAAATATAAATCTTTAGGTTTTGAGATCGTTGGCATTTCAAATGAAGCGGTAAGCAAAGGAAAAAGCAAGGAGCAGCAGGATGCGGCGTGGAGAAAGGCTATTGCAGAAGATGGTATTCAATGGCCCAACGTACTTTATGATGCCGATCTGAACGACATCGTAAAATCGTATGATATCATGGGATACCCAACAAAATATTTAATTGATCAGAAAGGTAATATTGTTTCAAAGATATTAGGAAATTCTCCTAATAATCATGATATTTTAATAAAGAAATTAGATGAATTACTTATAAAAAAGGAGTAATTTAAAGAATCTTGGAGTAATGAAACTTTAGAAAGGGGATCCCATTCAGGGGTCTCCTTTTTTTATTTACTATGAGTAGAGGTCTGGTTCTTTCCAAATAATGTCATTAGACTGATTGATATACACCCAATTTGATTTTTTTTCAGCCCACGCCAAACCATTTCTGAAAGGCATCACCTGATCGAATTTAGGTGGAACACACCATTCACCTGACGAATTAATAAAGCCCCATTGCTTGTGTTGTTTTACCTGAGCGAGACCTTCGGAGAAGAGACCGGCATCTTCGTAGATAAAAGGAATAACTAATTCATCATTTTTATTGATATAACCATATTTGCCATGCAACTGAACGGGCGCGAGTCCCTCACTAAAATCACCTGCTGATTCATAGCGCGGTAAAACAGCAATTTCACCTTTTATACTTACGAAGCCAAATTTATTATCCACTTTAAAAATGGCCATATCATCGAAAAACTCACCATTGGTAGAACCTAAAAAGTAAGGAAACTGGGGAGGCAGCAGAAGATTGCCTTGTAAATCTATCAGTCCCCATAAATTTTCATGAAGGACAACAGCTACATTTTTCTGAAAAGGAAAGCATTTTTCAAATGGGGTATTTAAAATAAACAAACCATTTTTATCAACGAACCCACTTTTTCCGAACCATTGAACGGGGGCTAATTCCCCTTTAAAATCACCTGCCCAATTAAATCTTGGAGAGATAACTACCTTTCCCTCTTTATTAATATATCCAAATTGATTATTTACAGATACGGCGGCTAAACCACTACTAAAATCTAAAGCATCATCATACCTCACTTCGATAACTTCATCACCTTTCCCATTGATAAACCCCCAACGTTTGATGAGTCTGACCCTGGCCAGATCTTCCTCGAAATAGCCAATAAACTTGTATAATTGTTTGAGCAGTAGCCTGCCCAACAAATCGACATGCACGTAATGGTCATTGAATTTTACTTTAGCAAAAAGGTTATAAAAATCTTCTGCTTCGACATACTGCGGCTCTATGACCACATTACCGTGTTCATCCATGAAGCCAAAGCGGCCTTTATCCCTGATTTTAAATCGTAGTTCTTCCATGTCGGCCAATATCCGCATTTGAGGATAAAGATATAATTATTTTGCTAATTACTTTCCTAAGAAAAAGTCAGAATTCTATCTATATTAGCCAATTAAAAGAAAAAGCATCCATGAGGTTACGTGAATCCTTTCCAGCAGCGGGTTCTGATTATTTAGGAGGAGAATCAGATGGGTATGAATATCATACAACTTTTTCAGGTTCTTCGTTAAGAGCGAGTTATGAGATGGTAAAATCATTCCTTCAGGAGGAGGGCTATGGGGATATTCCAATACCCAAAGACCTTGAAGAACTTGTTCAATTTAGATTATCCACGAGAAACAAGCAAATTTTACTATTTGACGACAACGGTTATTGCCACAATCCAGTAAAAATATTATTCCCTTTGGACCGACGCAAACGGCGAACCATTCTGTTGTATATATACAACGAGAACGATTCACACCATTTATTAAAATTTCACAAGAAGTTTAGTTAGAAATAAAATTAAGAAAACCATTCTTTAACCATTTCAGGACTTACCCCTTTCAGCTCTAATTTTTTCTTTTTTCTCCAGCCATTTAACTCGTTAGCTACCTTTCCAATACCAGCTTCCAATACTTTTTCTTTATTTGTATAGCCTAAGGAAAACAAATGAGAAATCCACTCTTCTGGAACATTTGCCTCGGGAAAGGAAAGATTTACCGAAATGGTGGTCTCTGTTTTCTCAGGTTTCATCTGAGGGAAGAACAATACCTCTTGAATAGACGCATTATTTGTCAAAAGCATGGTTAGTCTATCGATACCAATACCTAGTCCGGAGGTAGGAGGCATACCATATTCGAGGGCACGAAGGAAATCTTCGTCTAAGGCCATCGCTTCTTCATCGCCCCTTGCGGCTAATGTCAATTGATCTTCAAAACGCTCTCGTTGGTCTATAGGATCATTTAACTCCGAGTACGCATTGGCAATTTCCTTACCATTAACAAAAAGTTCAAAACGTTCAACGAGCCCCTCTTTGCTTCTATGTTTTTTAGCTAAAGGCGTCATTTCAATAGGATAATCTGTAATATAGGTAGGCTGGATGAGATTTTTTTCCACTTTGGCGCCAAAAATCTCATCAATTAACTTCCCCTTACCCATGGTATCATCGACTTGAATGTCCAGAGACGAGCAAACAGCCCTCAGTCCGGCTTCATCTAATTCGGAGACATTTATTCCTGTATATTCCAATATAGAATCGAACATAGTGAGACGTCTGTAAGGTCCGGCAAATTCAATTTCATGCTCACCAACGGGAACTTTTGTTTTGCCATCATTGACCGAAAAAGTAATGTAAGAGAGACATTGCTCCACCATTTCCATCATCCACACATAATCTTTGTACGCGACGTAAATCTCCATGGAAGTAAACTCTGGATTATGGGTTCTATCCATACCCTCGTTCCGAAACATTTTCCCAATTTCATATACCCCATCGAAACCACCTACGATCAATCTTTTAAGATACAGCTCATTGGCGATACGTAAATACAAAGGCATGTCCAGGGTATTGTGATGCGATTTGAAAGGTTTCGCAGCAGCCCCCCCGTGCATAGGTTGTAAAACGGGTGTTTCAACTTCCAGCCAACCGCGGTCATCAAAAAACCGGCGCATAGCCGTTATAATTTTACTTCTTTTTTTGAAAGTTTCTCTGACAGCAGGATTGACAATAAGATCTACATAACGCTGGCGATAACGCAGTTCAGGGTCCGTAAAAGCGTCATAAGTATGTTCCTCTCCTGTCTGCTCATCTATTTTGGTTTTAACGACAGGCAGAGGCTTCAAGGACTTGCTTAGCAGAGTAAGTTCCTGTACATGCAGGGTAATTTCACCTGTTTGGGTAGTAAAAACATAACCGGATACCCCAATAAAGTCACCAATATCCAATATTTTTTTAAACAGCAGGTTATAGTGAGATTTATCTTCCGTCGGACAAATTTCATCTCTGGCAATATATATTTGCATTCTGCCTGAACTATCCTGCAGTTCAGCAAAAGAAGCTTTACCCATTATCCTTTTCATCATAATGCGACCGGCCAGCACCACTTTTTTAAAATTTTCCGGATTATCAGGAAACCCCTTATAGATATCAGAAGCTACATGGCTTACAGGAAAGGCCATGGCTGGATAGGGATTAAGGCCTAAGTTGCGCGCCTCTTCAAGATTTTCTCTTCTTGCTAATTCTTGGTCACTCCACTGCATATTTCTATATTTTTGAAAGAATAGTCGCAAAAATAGGGATATTTAACGTAAAAAAGGAAGCAGATGTTACAAATCGCCTTTTCTCCTATTTATGAATATCCGCTGCCAAAGGGACACCGGTTTCCTATGGACAAATATTCCCTTATTCCACAACAACTAATATATGAAGGAACGGTTCAGGAAAAGCAATTTTTTCATCCTGATCCCATTTCGGAAGAAATCATTTTATTGACACATTCAGCAAAGTATTGGGAAGATTTAAAGAACCAAACGCTATCTGAAAAAGAAATCAGAGCCATTGGATTTCCAATGACGCCGCTGCTGGTAGAAAGGGGCCGACATATAGCGGCAGGCACCTTACAGTGCGTTGAATACGCTGTAAAACAGGGTATTTCGATGAATGCGGCTGGGGGAACACATCATGCGTTTAAGGAAAAAGGGGAAGGCTTTTGTGTATTTAACGATATAGCTATCGCAGCAAACTACCTTATACATAATAATAAATTTAATAATATATTAATTGTCGATTTAGATGTTCATCAAGGAAACGGGAGTGCCTCTATCTTCAATGGCCAAGGGCAGGTATTCACTTTTTCTATGCATGGGGCCAAGAATTATCCGTTTAGGAAGGAAGCATCGCATTTGGACATAGGATTGCCCGACGGAACGGAAGACGACGCCTATTTAAAGATATTATTCAATATTTTGCCAAGAGTAATAGATCAACATCGACCGGAGCTCATTTTTTATCAGGCTGGCGTCGATATATTGACGACGGATCGGCTTGGGCGTTTGTCCGTCAGTCGGGAGGGATGCAGGAAAAGGGATAAATACGTAATGGAAATATGTAAGAAGAATAAAATCCCCTTAGTGGTGACCATGGGCGGTGGGTATTCACCTCAATTATCACATATTATTGAGGCGCATGCCAACACCTTTCGAACCGCTACAGAAGTCTATTTTTAGGTCTGCCCCCTTTTGAGTTCTAAATAGCCTATATTTAGAAACTAATTTAAACAAATGATGGAACCGAGAGAAAAGTATGAGGATAGTAAAAAATTCTATGGGGACATAAAAAATTGCCTGGATACGGCCTTTGAAGAGGGAAAAGAGGAAGGAAAAGAGGAAGGACTAAAGCAATGTAGAATAAAAGGTTTGAAAAAGGGAAGAATCGAAGGTAAAAAAGCCATGATCATAGAAATCATACGAAAGGGTGTAAGTAATAATATGTCCGTAGAAACCCTTACCCAGCTAACTGGACTAACAGAAAAAGAGGTACTCGACATCATTTCTACCTTAGGAAATGATGACAAGTGACTCGTTGACTATTTATTGGATAAAAACATTGTACTTCTAGACCAGCATTCCGTTTAGGTACGAAATCAATCAGCCAATAACTCTATTCTTCCAAAATCGATGGGAATATTTCCGATGGAATTTAGACGATCCAGAAAGTTTTTAAGCTTAAATACCTTACCCTCGGCCTCCATTTTATGAGCATAATCGGCCATGGCTTGTTCCACCAGATATTTTCCAGTAATATAGCTGGTTCCATAACCTGGTTGGCGCAGATATAATTGTTGTTCAAAAATACGCAATTCCTTCTCCGTTTTCATCCATCCACGGGGCGTATATTCCGAATGAATACCGCCGGCTTCCTCCATAGAAAGCATGTTAGCGTGAGCATAAAGAGAACCCAGTCCACGGGCAGCGCGTTGAGCCAGCATAATATAAACAATTTCTCTTACTCGGGGCTGATCATCGTAGAGACCTGCCTGCATATACATTTCCTCTACAGCCGTTGCGATACCTTCATTTCTCGAATCAAAAATATTGTATAACAATGGCTCTCTCCTAATGATATTCGTGTGAGGCTCGATATCCATTTGAGCTAATTCGAACCAATGATAAAAATGAGAATATAAGGGTCTTTGATCAAGGTGAGCGGTAATCCAGAAGAAATTTCTGGTATTTTCAGGAACAAATTTACCCAGATGTTCTCTGAGCGCGGGATCAAAATAATCCTTAACAGACACAATATCAGCCTCTTTCAAAAAGTCCACTAAATTTTTAGCCGCTGCATCTGCCCTTTCATTATATTCTTCAGGGGAAGAAGCAGGCACCAGGGGAGGTAAATTTCTGTTTCTATGCTCCTCCAGTTTTAATGAGCTCCAGGCACGGGCGAGTTCTCTTTTGAGCAACATCACCTCATCGTCCCAGGTTAGAGGAACACCATGTACATTTTTCAAATACCAGGAATAATTTTCCTTACCAATACCAGAAGGACCCGTTTTCTTTTTAGCCTCCTGAATGAGCCATTTTTCAAGACTTAAACTTGCCTGAGAGGCCTCATTGATTACTTTTACCAATTCCTTTTCGTCAGTAACACCGGGCAGGTTGAGGATATTTTGCAAATCATCGGCCTGTCCTTTTATATCTCTGATACCAGCAATCCATAAATCCCTGGCATTTCCTTTAAGGTTTAATGTAGCTTGTTCGCAGAAAGGTGTAATTCTACTTAAGCTGGTTATCAAATCCTTTTTTTTGTTCTCAGAAAGAGGAAAGGAATATTTCCATAGCTCCGTGGTATAATGTGGAGTAGGTCCCTCATGTGCGGGTACATCACTTCTTTCAGTCCATAATAATTTATAAAAGGCGGGATCTCTTTCCCAGGGTTTAAGTATGCGGTAATTAAAATCGAACCCATTCATTTCAGACTGAACAATTTGCCAGTCTATTTTTTGCTTCACCTGCCAACCGGCGGTATCAATATGATTTAATTTTTTTTGAAGTGCTTTAAACTTAGATAATCTCTTTCTAAAAGTAGATGCAGTATAATCTGGCGCGGCATTAGCGAGTGGAGGCACTTCAAATTCCCTCCATTCCTTAAAAAGGGATTGCAGGGAATTATAATCGTTTTTTACAATAACTGGTTTGCAGCCCCAAACCAACAATAAACAAAGAGGAAGAAAAATCCGCATGATGGAAGGTATTTATTTACGATAAATATAATAAACTTCTTCCAAAAGGCAGCTACCATTTTTTGGATCAGGCAAGAGAATTGTTCAGATAGGGGCAAAAAAAAAGTCGTCCCTTAAGGCACGACTTATATATAATCCCATGAACATAAACACATTTTGAGAAGGACAATGTAGCGGTTTCTTACAAACGTTAATGTTTTAATAAAAAACCGCCACTTAAACCCTTATAAACTGAAAGAGTGTATATTTACACCTTCAAATTGTAATCGGGGAAAAACCCCTGGACCTTTATCTTCAGGCAAACATTTTTGCCTTGTAACAAGGATTAAATAGTGGAATTATCGTCCCGAATATTTCCGGGACGACAAAACCCCGACAATATAATCCCATGAACATAATCAAATTTTTTCATCAGAACGTTTTCTGATTTTCAACTGCCCCTTATTCCCTTCCACGATACAAATATGCGACAGCCTGCAAGGCTTTACAAAGACAAAATAAGTTCATTG
>Ga0247722_10001363_pt1 | contig 13548 bp, 13 predicted proteins | sample MSEWelMarce3H_FC_FD_189094 | JGI IMG/M metagenome (GOLD analysis project Ga0247722, IMG submission 189094) | Subsurface sediment microbial communities from gas well in West Virginia, United States - MSEEL Well Study Marcellus 3H_FC | ecosystem: Environmental > Terrestrial > Deep subsurface >... | reverse complement strand
TTGGTGCACCATGCAGTGAAGGACCAGTTGGTTGAAAAGATCAGGAACAACTTCAGGAAAATGTTTGGGGATGATCCGCAGTTGAGCGAAGACCTGGGCAGGATCATCAACAAAAAACGGTTCAAAAAACTGGTCAGTTACCTGGATGAAAACAAGGTGGTTTGCGGTGGGAAACACGATGAGTCGGAACTGTATATTGAGCCCACCATTCTGGGAAACATCAGCTTGCAAGACCCCGTCATGCAAGAGGAAATTTTTGGACCCATTTTACCCATCATCGGTTTTGACAACAAGGAGGAAGTGGTTGCCTGGGTTGAAAAAAATCCTTTTCCACTGGCGCTTTACATCTATGCAGAAGACAGCAGCGTTCAAGAATATTATTTGTCAAGGCTGCGGTTTGGCGGCTGCTGCATCAACAACGGCATCATTCACTTGGCCAATCCATACCTTCCATTTGGCGGGGTTGGACCCAGTGGAACCGGACAATACCATGGAAAATCCGGATTTGAAACCTTTACAAGACCCAAATCTGTGATGCACTCCCGTTCTTGGTTTGACGTTTCATTGTGGTACGCACCCTTCAAAGGGAAGGCTGAAATATTGAAGAAAATATACAAGTTTACCTGAATGAAAACAATATTGAAAATAGGCATTGCAGCAGGTCTGGTCGTGCTAACCGCCTGGGCATGCACAGCTTCCAAAACACAAGGTACCATGAGCACAAGACAAAACATTTTGAAATCCTTTTATCCTGCCCTTACAGGCATCACGCGTTTTTTTGGTGTCAACAACAGGGTCTTGCTTCCTGAAGAAAAGAAATCTCCTGTTGAATCAGTGTACGACATTCCGTTTGAGACCATTTCAGGCGAGCAAAGCTCACTGGCTGCCTACAGGGGCAAGAAAATCATTGTGGTGAACACCGCCAGTGATTGTGGTTATACCGGACAATACGAGGAGTTGCAGCAACTTTTCTCAAAGACCAAAGGTGAAATAATGATTGTAGGATTTCCTGCAAATGATTTCAAGGAGCAGGAGAAAGGAAGCAATGAGCAAATAGCCTCTTTTTGCAAAAAAAATTATGGCGTTGAATTTCCGATTGCCATGAAAGCAAGTGTTGTGAAAGGGAAAGCCCAGCACCCTTTGTTTGCATGGTTGTCTGATCCCCAAAAAAACGGATGGAACAAGGAAGCTCCTGCATGGAATTTTTCAAAATACATTATTGATGAGGAAGGAAAGCTGATTGGCTACTTTGATCCCGGTGTCAGTCCGGTGGGTAAAGATTTCTTAAAGGCCCTTAATATTACAATCCCTTGATGCCAAATGAATAAAGTTCAAGAACAGATGTTGGTGTTGGTCAATGAAAAAGATGAGCCTGTTGGCTTGATGGAGAAGATGGATGTGCACAGAAAAGCATTGCTGCACAGGGCCTTCAGCGTTTTTCTTTTCAACAGCGAAGGACAGATGCTGTTGCAACGAAGGGCACTTGAAAAATACCATAGCGGGGGCTTGTGGACGAATACCTGTTGCAGTCATCCCTATCCTGATGAAACGCCGGTGGAGGCAGCAAGCAGGAGGATGCATGAGGAGCTGGGATTCAATGCTGTGGTGAAACCTGCGTTCCACTTTATATATAAAGCAGCCCTGGACAATGAATTGACCGAGTTCGAGTTTGACCATGTGTTGGTTGGAACATATGATGGTCAGGTATTTCCCAACAAGGACGAAGTATCTGATTATCGTTACATGAGCATGCAAGAGCTCAGGGTCAGTCTTGAAGATCAACCCCATCACTATACCGCCTGGTTCAAGATTGCATTTCCCATGCTGGAAGCCTACCTCGATAAAACCAATTGGGTGAAAAATGAAAAACAATAAGGCCATTGTTGTTGGTGCTGGAATTGCAGGCATTGCCACCGCCATCAGGCTTGCCGTGAAAGGGTTCGAGGTGGAGGTGCATGAAAAGAATGAAGTAGCCGGAGGCAAACTATACCTGATCGAAAAAAATGGCTTCCGATTTGATGCAGGCCCGTCACTTTTTACCCAGCCTGTTAATGTAGAAGAATTGTTCTCCCTGGCAGGTGAAGACATCCGTTCATATTTCAGCTATATGCCTGTTCCCATTGCCTGCCGTTATTTTTTTGAGAACGGCAAGCAATTGAATGCATATACAGACCAGCAGGCCTTTGCCAGTGAAATGGAAAAAGAGGTTGGAGAGCCCCGCGAAAATATACTGCGCTATCTCCGGGACGCAGAACAAGTCTATGAAAAAGTAGGGACCATTTTCCTGAACCATTCACTTCACCAAAAGGCTACCTGGTTGCACAAACGTGTGATTGACGCAATGCGTACAGTGAAACTTCCTTATCTCTTCAATACACTGGATGGCTTTAACCGGAGCAGGCTTAAGACGCCAGAAGCTGTTCAGGTATTCAACAGGTTTGCCACCTACAATGGCAGCAATCCTTTCAGCGCGCCCGGCATGTTAAGCCTGATCCCGCACCTGGAGCAAAACCAGGGCACTTTTTACCCCCATGGAGGCATGATCAATATTCCAAGGGCATTGGTTGCACTGGCAGAAAAGAAAGGGGTAAAATTCATCTTGAACAGCCATGTGCAGCAAATCGCGACAGCGCAGGGGAAGGCCATTGGGATAGTTACCGACGAGGGATTTTTTCCTGCATCCCTTGTTGTCAGCAATGTGGATGCCTATTTTACCTACAAAAAACTGCTCCTGGATGAGGCAGGTGCAGAGAAGATATTGCGGAATGAAAGAAGCAGCAGTGCCTTGATTTTTTATTGGGGGATAAAACGTGACTTTCCGGAACTGCACTTGCACAATATCTTTTTCAGTCAATCGTATAAGGAAGAGTTTGACTGCCTTTTCCACCAAAAAAAATTCCATGATGATCCCACCATTTATGTGAACATCAGTTCTAAGATGGAATCAGGTCAGGCCCCCGAAGGAAAGGAGAATTGGTTCGTCATGGTCAACGCTCCTGCAATGCCTGGCGCAGATTGGAAAATGGAAACCGCAAAGCTGAGAAAACGGGTTATTGCCAAATTGAACCGGATGCTGAATACGGATATTGAAAATGAGATCGAGCTGGAAGAGGTATTGACACCGGAAGGGATAGAAATAAGAACAGACTCTTACCTGGGATCATTGTATGGAACGAGTTCAAACTCAAAGTGGGCGGCCTTTCTCAGGCATGCCAATTTTACGTCAAAGATCAAAGGACTTTATTTCACGGGTGGAAGTGTGCACCCCGGAGGAGGAATTCCTTTGTGCTTGAAAAGTGCAGTAATTGTCAGCGACTTAATAGGAAATCCCGCATGAGCATCAATACAACAGGTTGGATAAGGAACCCGCTTTATTGGGCCATTTTTTTGGCTGCATTGGTCCATTTTTCTGGAGCCATTGGCATGTCTTTTTTCGACCGGACATTTTTCATGCCCTTTACGCCAATCAATTTATTGTTGATGTTGTTGCTCCTCATCCTGAATGAACGCTCCATCAAGGGGCCCTTCATCGGGGCTTTCTTTGTTGCCTTTGTTGTTGGCATGGCTTCAGAAATAGTCGGGGTCAACACAGGGCTTTTGTTTGGAAACTACGCCTATGGAGACCTATTTGGCAGCAAGTTACTGGGCGTTCCACCTTTGATTGGGGTCAATTGGTTTTGTATCGTATACTCCGCTTATGTTGTTGCAGGTAATGTTGCGAAAGAGGGCAAATCAGGCAATGTTTACAGGGCCTTGTTGACAGCATCGATAGCTACCGTATTTGACTGGATCATGGAGCCCGTGGCCATGGAACTTGGTTTTTGGAATTGGACCAATGGAGAGATACCCTTGTTCAATTATTTGAGTTGGTTTGTGATATCATTTTTGGTTGCCGTTTTATTTGGATTGCTGAGGTTAAAACGAAGCAATCTCTTTGCCCCTTACTTTTTGGTCATACAAGCGATTTTTTTTCTTTTTCTCAGGATTGTGCTGGCTGGGCAAGCTTAATTACGCAAGGGCATTTTTTTGTTTAACTTGTACCAGGTTTTCATTTTGGATTAACAACTCTGTGATACCTTAACCGCGTGTTTATGAATTCGGCAACAAGTCCCATTTCTTTCCATGCCTCCATGATGCAGGCTTGGTCTGCATTTTCAGATGAGTTCATCGCAGTTTGGGATGATACTGGAAAGGAGTTGTTGTACTTCAACAACGCCTATGCACATTTTTTTGGATACACCAACAGGGAAGATTTTACCATTGAATTTTCTTTTCTTGGGTTCAGGAAACACAGGTTGGATATTGAAATTGCTGACTTGGTATTGTCAACCATTCGTAGAAATGGACATTGGACAGAGGAGGTATTGTTCAAGAAAAAGAAGGGGGATGTTTTCCTGGGGCGGCTTGATATCAGCTCTTTTATTTTTGATGGGAAAACATTTTTTCTTCAACGTGTCATCAATATTGACACACAGCGGGTATTTTCTGAAAACCTTTTCAAGGAAATCAAGAAATTTGAAGCCCTGTTCCAATATGCCACGTTGCCGATCTTGCTGGTCAACAAGCAAGGCCAGATTATTTTAGCGAATGAGCAGGCTACTTCATTGTTTGAATATCCCTTGACAAGGATTACTGCTTTGAAGGTGGAATACCTGATTCCTGATCGGTTCAGGGAAAGGCACAGTGGACACCGCGATAATTATGCACAAGATCGGCAGAACAGGCCAATGGGTCAGGGTATGCAATTGATGGCCTTGAAAAACGGGGGGAAGGAATTTCCAGTTGAAATAAGTTTGGGGCATTACATGATTGATGAGGAACCTTATGTCATTGCCTTTGTCATCGACATCACCCAAAGGATGGAAGCAGAAAGTACATTGCGAAGGCAAAAAGAGGAGGTGGAAAAGGTAAACCTTGAGATTGAAAAGCTGAATGGGGAGCTTGAACACAAAGTGGTGGAGAGGACGCAGGAGTTAACCGAAGCGTTGAGCAAGGAAAGGGAGTTGAGTGACCTGAAGTCAAGGTTTGTTTCCATGGCCTCTCATGAGTTCCGGACACCGCTGAGCACTATCCTGTCTTCCGTTTCATTGATTGGGAAGTATACTGATTCACTGGAACAAGACAAACGGGATAAGCATATCCTGCGCATCCGTTCGGCAGTCAGCAACCTCACAGACATCTTGAATGAATTTCTCTCGCTTGGAAAAATCGAAGAGGGCAAGGTTCAGCTGCATTTCACAGATTTCAACCTCAAGGAGCAATTGCAACTGATCTTGAGTGAGATCTACCCTATTCTCAAGGCTAACCAAAGAATTGTGTATGAACATGAAGGGGCCGCACAGGCAAATCTTGATCTTTCCCTGATCAGGAACATCATGATCAACCTGGTATCGAATGCCATAAAATTTTCACCGGAGGGCTCCGTAATAAAAGTCAACAGCAATATAGGACAACACAGCATTGTCATTACCGTCAAAGATGAAGGGCTGGGAATTCCCGAGGATGATATGCGCCATCTCTTTGAACGATTTTTCAGGGGTAAAAATGTTGTGAACATCCAGGGGACAGGCCTTGGGCTACATATTGTCTCCAAGTATGTAGAACTCATGGGCGGTATAATTTCAGTAGACAGCGAATTGGAAAAAGGAACCTTATTTACCATAAAATTTAACGTATGAACACCATTCTTTTGATTGAAGACAACCATGAAATCCGTGACAATACAGCAGAACTGCTTGAGCTGGCCAATTACAATGTAATCACTGCAGCAAATGGAAAGGAGGGCGTTGAAAAGGCCATCTCATCAAAGCCTGACATCATCGTCTGTGACATCATGATGCCGGTGCTGGATGGATATGGCGTATTGCACATGCTCAACAAGAATGAGGAGTTGAAGGACGTACCTTTCATATTTCTTACGGCCAAAACAGAGAGAACTGATTTCAGGAAAGGAATGGATATGGGTGCAGATGATTATATCACTAAACCTTTCACTGAGATTGAATTGCTCAACGCCATTGAACAGCGTTTGAAAAAAGTGAGTATACTCCGCAAGAAATATGAAAGTAGTCAAGACGGCATCAGAAACCTGTTGCAAGACATAGGGAAGGATAATGTTTGGGAGGAGCTTTCCAGTGGAAGAAATACCAATATCTACAAGAAAAAGCATGTTATCTACAGCGAAGGGAATCACCCCAATCGCTTATTCCATATCAAGAAAGGAAAGGTGAAGTTGTACAAATCCAACGATGACGGAAAGGATCTTACCATCGGACTTTTTGGTGAGGGAGATTATTTCGGATACATGGCGCTGCTTGAAAATTCAGTCTACCATGAAACCGCTGAAGCCATGGAAGATTCAGAGATTGCCATGATTCCAAGAGAAGAGTTTGATGCATTGATCAAAGAGAACCCCATTGTCATGAAGAAATTCCTTCAAATTCTTGCGGGCAATGTAACAGAAAAGGAAAATCAGTTGCTCGGATTGGCCTATAACTCCTTGCGCAAGCGCGTTGCCGATGCATTGATTATGCTGCGCCATAAGTTTGGTGAAGGGCAGTCGCCATTTGCCATTCATATTTCAAGGGAGGACCTTGCCAATATTGCTGGAACGGCAACAGAATCCCTGATCAGGACGCTCAGCGACTTCCGTGCTGAAAAGTTGATTGATATCAAAGATGGAAATATTGTATTGATCAATGAGAAGAAACTGGCAGGATTGTACAATTGATACAATCGGCTGAAACAATATCTTGTTTTTTATTTTCCGTTGATAATGGGGAGAGATGAAAGGTATGTATTGTAGTCTTGCTTGATCAGCAAGTGATCTCTCTCGATGAACTCCATTTGTTCCCTGATCTTTTTATGTGTGCGTTTGATGTCGGCGCTGATTTCACTGCTTGGCTTTGATTTCAACTCTTTCCATTTGACCGCCTGTCCCATGAGGGTATGCAGCACGTGGTCATAAAAATCATCTTTGGTCAGGAACTGGTTTTGAAATTGCTCTGCCACTGCAAGGCTTTCACGATCTGGTATCTGGTCAATGATTTCCGACAACCTGTTTTTCATATGCGTATTCTCCTGAATCAGGTATTCTATTAACCTGATCCAAGAGGAATTCTCGAAAATATATTGTTGGCTGCTGCTACTGATCATTTTGTTGTTAACCATCATGGGCATAGTTTTAAAAAATCCCCCCTCTGCACCTGCAGAAGGGGGGAGCGTCAAATCAGTGAACACTGATTTTTTGGTGCACTGTCTTTCTTGCTTCCTCTTTTTTGGGTAGCAATAGTTTCAGTTCACCATTGACATAATTTGCATCAATCTTTTCCTGGACAATGTCCTCCGGAAGGCTGAACGACCTGGAAAAGGAGGAATAGCTGTACTCCCTTCTCGTGAAGGTTTCATCCTTCTCTTCCCTTTTCTCATCCCTTTCAGCACTGATGGTAATCATCGATCCATTGACATCAATCTTGAAATCATCTTTTTGCAATCCTGGTGCTGCCAATGTGATTTCATAATGCCTTTCTGTCTCTTTTACATTCACTGCAGGTGTTTGGATTGAATATGGCCATTTCTCGTCCATCCATTCGCTCCATGGTTTCATGATGTCTTCCATTATTGATGGCCTCAGCAATGTTGACCTTAACAGCGATCTTCCGTTTCCTAGCATGGTTTTATTTTTTTAGGGTGATGAATATTATTTCATCACAAATCTAATTTTCAAGCCCTCCATTTGTAATAATGGCGGTCATCACAAAAACTGATCTTGGTCATTCAACAGCACAGTGAACAGCGGCATTTTTTCCGGGAAGCAGCGAAGGGCTCAGCATATTTCCCTTGTCCAGCCCCCTCAGGATCAGCAAAACTGCCATGCCCCCTATCAGCGCTGGATACCACCGTGTCATGTTTTTTTTGATGGTCAATTGCAGGCTTTTGCCCAGCATCAGCAATGCTGCCAAGAGGGGAAGGGTCCCTATCCCAAAATAAACCATGAATAGGCTTCCCTTAATCGGGTCCTGCACAGCACTTGCGCCTGCAAGGGCAATATAGACGAGCCCGCAGGGGAGCATCCCATTGAGCAGGCCGCCCATGAAAGCGGATGCGGGTATTTTTGAATGCAGATAAGGGATCATTTTTTTGCCAATAAAGTTGGACAGTGGGTTGCCGGACAATTTGCCTTCCACGCCTGGGAAAAATTGTGTGATCAACAGCACAACAAGAATTGCAATGCCCATGGCCAGTGAGATATGCTGCTGCATGCCAAACCATCTTGCCGATGTTCCGATCAGTCCGAACAGCAATCCCCATGCAGCATAGATGCCTATCCTGCCAATATGGTAGAGCAGAAATTGTCTGATCGAAATTGTTGCTCCATTCCTGTTCAGAAGGGCACCGAACATGAGTGGCCCACACATGCCGACACAGTGAAGGCTTCCCCCAATCCCAAGCATCAATGCAGGTATGATGTATTCAGCATTCATTGCTTATAGGACGATGGGTTTCTCAAAATAATATGCAGTATTGCCACTTTCCCACTGCAGTTTGAATAAAAATTGTCCGGATTTGCCAGCAGGAATTTGGATATGGTAAATGCCATTGGTTGAACCGAAGGTGCCTGAAATGTCACGTTTTTTATCAGCGGCATAGTACAGGGTCCAATGTCCTTTTGTATGCAGTTTTATAAACTCGTGGGGCAGTTGTATGGTGAGCTGGTTGGCTGACACAGTGAGTTCAACCGGAGCAGACAAAGCAGCAGCTTTGGAAGACTGGTCTATCACATTTTGGTAGGCAATTTCCTCTGCATAATAGTTTTCAGACACAAGGTCCCTGTTCTCTTTGGCAGAAAGGTATACCATGGTCATGATGCCCAATACAAAGCAGCTGTACACCATCACAATTATATATCCCCAACTGATTTTCATGGTATTTGTTTAAGATGATAATGGCCCGATGAAGCTTGTCTTTTTGATGATGGATTTTTTTCCTTCGGGTTTGATTTCAATGACAATGGTGGAATTCCTTTTAATGATTTGGTCGGCTTTTTTTCTAATAATCAACATGACAACCGCATAGCTCTCTTTTTTGATGATGGGCGGGTTTCCTATGATTTCGATTGTTCCCTCCTCTTGTGGAATGAGAAAATCGACTTTGATGTCCTCATGCGTTTTGTTGAACATCCGCGCACTGTAGAGGTTTGCAATAACACCTCCAGGCATGCGTTGGTAGACCATGCCCTGTGTTCTGAGGATGGTGATATCAACATCGTCGCGTGTGGCAAGGAGTGTTACGAGCAAGGAAACAATCAACAGAAGAACAACGGAGTATGCTTTTATCCTGCCCGTTATTTTCAGTTTTTCTTTTTTTACGATGTTGATTTCTGATGCATATTTGATGAGTTTCTTCGGCCTGTCAAGGTTTTCCATGATCTCATCGCAGGCATCAATGCAGGCTGTACAGTTGATGCACTCAAGTTGTGTCCCGTTTCTGATGTCAATACCTGTTGGGCACACCCTCACACATGCTTTGCAATCAATGCAGTCGCCAACAGCGACGTCGCCAGTTGTTTTTTTACCCCTTGGCTCACCGCGGAGGTAGTCATAGGCAACAACGATTGAGTGCTTGTCTAGGAGCACTCCCTGTAGCCTGCCGTAAGGGCAGACCACAATGCATACCTGTTCCCGAAACCAATAATACACAAAGAAAAATATGCTGGTAAAGATCATCAATGCTGAAAATGTACCGCTGTGGGCAGCGATGCCCTCATGAACATAGCGCATGACTTCGTCCATGCTGATCAGGTATGCCATGAAATAATTTGCAATCACGAAGGAGATCAGGTAGAATGCCGTGATTTTCAAAGCCCTTTTCCTGATCTTGAAACCATTCCAGGGCATGGCCTTCAGCTGCTGTTGTTTGTTGAAGTCTCCATCAATCCAGTACTCAATTTTCCGGAATACCATCTCCATAAAAATCGTTTGTGGGCAGGCCCACCCGCAAAAAACACGTCCAAAAATCACCGTGAAAAGAATAATGAACACAATGAAAGTGATCATTCCCAGGGCAAAGATGAAAAAATCCTGTGGACCAAAAATCTGTCCAAACAGGATGAATTTTCGCTTCAGCACATTCAGCATGATGAAGGGCTCACCATTTACCTTGATCAATGGCAATGAAAAGAAAATCACCAGGTAGATGATGGATGCAATGGTTCGCTTGTTGTAAAAATCACCCTTGGGTTTTTTGGGGAAAATGTATTTCCGTTTTCCCTTTTGGTCAATGGTGGCAACAGCGTCCCGGAAGGCCTGGTCAATTGCATTTTCCTTTTCATTTGCCTGGATCATCGCTTATTGTTTTGGCGCTTGAAGGGTGCTGTCTGCCAATGCTGTATTTTCCTGGTAGAGGTCACCCTGCGGATCCTTTGCTACAGCAGGTTTTTTGCCTTTAAGCGACTGTACAAAGCTGGAAAGGTTTTTCATTTGAACAGGGCTGTACATGGACTCCCAAGATTGCATTCCCTTTTCGGGGTATCCTGTTTTGATGGTCTTGTAGATATTGTTCATCGACCCTCCGTGAATCCAGTATGCATCGGTAAGGTTGGGCCCGATTCCGCCCCCGCCATCTGCCGCATGGCAGGCGACACAGGATTGGATGAAAAGGGCTTTTCCTTCTGCAATGCCGGCTGCATCTGCAACAAGAATATTGTTCTCATCCACCAGGTTTTTGGTTTTTGCCTTGTACAATTCCTCCTGCCGCATTCCTTCTGCCATTTCTGCGGCATACTCCTGTGTTGGGTTCTGCCCGTTGTCTGAATAATGGAAGTGATAAATGTAAACGAAGGCCGCCACGATGGTGATGTAAAAACCGTATTTCCACCATGGTGGAAGTGCATTGTCCAATTCCTTGATGCCATCGTAATCGTGGTCAAGAAGTATGTCTGCTTCTTTTTCAACTGGTACTGCCCTGGTCATCCATTTTTTGTCCAGCGCCGTCCACCATTTCGACAAGGATGAGGCCTCTCCAGCCCTTGCCAACGCAGCATCTGCTTCCCCCGAAAGTTCCCTGAATGACCTGAGTATCATGATGGACAGGTACAGAATGATCAGCAGTTCAAGTGCTATCACAGTTGCCAATGCATAGAAGTCAAGCATGTTCATTCCGCCATAGTTGCCTGCATGGTTCATTCCAGATACAATATAGTTGTCTTGTGCACGTGCCGTTGAAGACAACACAGAACTCATCAGAATGACAATCATTATTTTTTCATGCATTCCTGATTTTCTTTTTTTCAGGATGGATTTGGAAAGGGTGACCAACACTTGTGCCAGCAGCCAAATGACAGCTACCAACAATAAGGCGGTGATCACGAGTGTATATTCAAGCATGTTGATGCTGTCTGTGTTTGCTGCATTGGTTTCTTGTGCCATTGCAGCAGTGGAGAGCAAGCAAAGGAATCCCGCAACTGCTATTTTTAACAGGGATGTATTTTTATGTTGTAACATCTTTGTTGTTTTGGAGGTTATTGGTCAAGCGGCATTTGTTTCATCTCGTCGATCCTGGATTTTTTCATCTTGGCTACATATACGAGTACCAGGACAAAAAATGTAACGAAAATGAGTTGGCTGATGATGGGATATATTTCAATGCCTTCTATCTTTTCAGCATACTGTTTGATGAACTTGAACATGGCATCAGTTTTTTGTTGTTTTGAATTTCTCGATGTCAACGCCCATGCGTTGCATGTATGCAATCAATGCGATAATTTCCTTGTTGGGCAGCGTTTGGATGCCGTCCAGCTTCAGGTTGTCGGCAATCTCTTTTGCCTGCAAATTCAGGTCTGCATTGGCTTTGGCAGCATATCCATCTTCATAGGGAACACCCAGGGTTTGCATCGCTTTTATTTTAGAGGCCGTTGTACTGGTATCAAGATCATGGTCCAGCAAGAAAGAATAGGCTGGCATGATGGAACCTGTAGACAAGGCCTGGGGGTTGTCAAAATGGTTATAATGCCAGCTGTTGGATTTTTTGTTGTTGCCTGTTCCTTCCCTGGCAAGGTCTGGTCCGGAACGTTTTGATCCCCATTGAAACGGATGGTCGTAAACGAATTCACCCGCTTTGGAATACTCTCCATACCGTGCCGTTTCCGAACGGAAAGGCCTGACCATTTGGGAGTGACAGGTATAGCAGCCTTCACGCACATAAATATCACGGCCATGCAGTTCAAGCGGCGTATAGGGTTTGACACTTGAAATCGTTGGTATGTTTGACTTGACGAGGAAGGTGGGTATCAGTTCAAGGGCGCCACCAATCAGGATGACGATCAAGGTGAGTGCCAGGAAGGGGAAGGGCTTTCTTTCGATGGGCCTGTGCCAATGTTCAGTACCATGTGCCTGATAGGTGGGTGCCAGTGCAGGTGCTTCCGCATCATCATCAACAACGCCTTTGGCTTTTTTAACCGTTGCACCAAGGTTGTATACCATGAGCAGGGCACCCGCCAAATAGAGTGTGCCGCCGAAGGCCCTGAGTGCATAAAAGGGTTTCATCTGTGTAACGGTTTCCAGAAAAGGATATTTAAGGTTGCCTGCATCTGTAAACTCTTTCCACATCAGGCTTTGCTTGAAACCTGCCCAGTACATGGGCACTGCATAAAAAAGAATACCCAATGTGGCAATCCAAAAATGGGCATTCGCCAGTTTCTTTGAATGCAGATCGGTTTTGTAAATCCTTGGAATCAACCAATAGAGGATACCAAAGGTCAGCATGCCATTCCATCCGAGTCCGCCCACGTGCACATGTGCAATGATCCAGTCGGTGAAATGCGCAATTGCATTCACATTTTTCAGTGAAAGCATTGGCCCTTCGAAAGTAGACATCCCGTAGGCGGTAACGGCAACGACCATGAATTTAAGGATCACATCCTCCCTTACCTTATCCCATGCACCACGAAGGGTAAGCAAACCGTTGATCATGCCTCCCCAGCTGGGGAAAATCAACATGAAGCTGAAGACAACTCCAAGCGACTGTGCCCAGTTGGGAAGGGCAGTATACAACAGGTGGTGTGGTCCGGCCCAGATGTAGAGGAAAATCAACGCCCAAAAGTGAATGATAGAGAGCCTGTAAGAATAAACAGGCCTGTTGGCGGCTTTGGGCATGAAATAATACATGAGGCCCAGGTAGGGTGTGGTCAGGAAGAAAGCAACGGCATTGTGTCCGTACCACCATTGCACCAATGCATCCTGCACTCCGGCATACCAGGAGTAGCTTTTCATGAAGGATATCGGAAGTTCAATGGAGTTGACGATATGAAGCACGGCGACGGTAACAAATGTGGCGATATAGAACCAGATGGCAACATAGAGATGGCGTTCTCTCCTTTTGAGGATGGTCATGAACATGTTCAGCCCAAAGACCACCCAAATGAGGGTGATGGCAATATCAATGGGCCATTCAAGTTCTGCGTATTCCTTTCCGGTAGACATGCCCAGCGGAATGGAAATGGCTGCGGCAACAATGATCAGCTGCCAACCCCAGAAATGGATTTTCCCCAAC
>Ga0247722_10001361_pt1 | contig 13552 bp, 14 predicted proteins | sample MSEWelMarce3H_FC_FD_189094 | JGI IMG/M metagenome (GOLD analysis project Ga0247722, IMG submission 189094) | Subsurface sediment microbial communities from gas well in West Virginia, United States - MSEEL Well Study Marcellus 3H_FC | ecosystem: Environmental > Terrestrial > Deep subsurface >... | reverse complement strand
TTTGCCGCAGGTGATGTGCAGGATAAAATTTACCGACAAGCAGTAACGGCTGCGGGTAGTGGTTGTATGGCAGCGTTAGATGCAGAAAGATTTTTAGGCGAAAAAGGATTGCATTAATATCATAAAGCGTTTACAAACCGATGGCTATATTCAGTATTTTAGTTGATAATTGTAGGTTTTATGCGCACCATGGTTTGTTTGAAGAGGAAAGCACGGTGGGGGCAGCCTTTGAAGTAAGTGTGAAAGCTGACTTTGAAGAAACAGGCCCCATCAGCAATATGAACCAGACGGTTAATTACGTCAGTATTTTCGAGATCGTGCAAAAGCATTTTCAAACACCGCGGCATTTGTTAGAAACCTTGGCACAGGAAATTGCTGAGGAAATTCATGCCAACGATCCAAGAATATTTTATATAGAAATTACTTTGAAAAAATTGAATCCACCAATTCAAAATTTTACAGGTACAGTGGGCATTACCTATAAAAAAACATTTTAGTGATGAAAATATTCCTCCATCTTTTTGTTTTGCTTTTTTTTACCCTGCCTTCCTTTGCACAAGAAGTAGAAGCCATGATAAAGGAAGCTGAGCGGTTGGAAGATATTCCAAACGAAAAGGCGGCTTTAAACAAATTAAAAGAAGCATTGCTTGTTTATCCTAACCATGTATATGCATTGAGCAAGGCCAGTGAGTTGTGTAGCAGGATTGGAACCCGTGAGCCGATTGCAGCCAACAGAGACAAGTGGTACGACCAGTCATTACTGCTTGCCAAAAAAGCAATTGCCATCTCTCCAAAAAACGACCATGCATTGGTAAGCTATGCGATGATTCTGGGTAAGTCATCACTTACTAAAAGTGGTAAGGAAAAGTTGAAAAATGCTAGAGAAATCAAACGCTGTGTAGATGGGGCTTTGCAAACCAATTCCAATAATTATTTGGCCTGGCATATTTTGGGTAGATGGAACTACGAGATCAGTAACATCAGTACTTTAGAGCGAGCTGGGGCAAAATTATTTTATGGTGGTGTGCCAGAAGGATCTTTAAAAAATGCCATTATGTATTTTGAAAAGACCAAAACCCTGATGCCATTGTTCATTCTCAATTATGTAGAATTGGCGAAGGCATACCATAAAGACGGGCAGAAACAAAAGGCCATTTCTTTGTTGAAAACACTACAATCCTTCCCGATCAATACAGAAGATGATGCGCAGCACAAAAGAGATGCACAGAAGATGTTAAAGAGTTGGCAGTAATGTTGACGAATAGCTAAAATTTGAAGTAAATTTTTAAGTACAAACTATGGCTGGCATCTTCTTCCCAGTCTCTGTAATCGCGAGTGCGGTATAAGAAGTTGCCATCCTCCGTTCCAATAAAGGCCAAAGAGCAAGTAGATTTATCAATATTGGAGCAGTACAAGGTTTCTAGACTTACGAAAATATACTTGTTTTTTTTGATGATTACATCGTAAGGGTTCAGGTCAAACTCTATGAACTTGTCGTCAAATGACAATCTGTTACTTACAATAGATATACTGTCTTTTAGCAAATCATCTTCAGGTATTCCATTTTTTAATCTACGAACATGTAGTCTCAGTACACAGGTATCGCACTGGTTGTTGATTTTAAACCTCACTTTTTCCAGCTTAAAATCTTCATTCTTCACATACATGATGCGCCCAATTTCTCCACTGTTTTTCTTTGCAAACCAGCTTTTGAAATGGGCACTGGCACCTTCTCTAGAGCCTGTTTCAGACGTGTTGAGGTAATTCTTTATAATGATATTTTCTAAATCTTTGGCATCTTCTTCTAACAAAACAACCGGCTTGAGCTGAATTTTTGCAATGGATGTTTTTAGAGTTCTGTAACCCACACAACTAAATTCTATGGTATCAGCATTAGAAAAATGAATGATGGATAGGTTCAAAGAACCACTGTTACTGCTGATGGCATTAAAAGATTTTACTGGTATCCGCACCGTTACATTGCCAATGGCCTTTTGAGTAGTAGCATCTACAAATTTTAATTTTACCATGCTTTGTGCTGTGGCTGAAAAACTAAAAGAATAGAGAAAGAAAAGGGGGCTTAGAAAAAACAATAACCGGGAGGTAAATCTCATAGAGCGCTGCTTGATTTTTTGTAAGCTACGGATTTTAAAAAAACCAACCTTTACCGTTTAAATAAATTGGCTTTCTTACCTATATTCCCCAAAAACTTTTCTAAGCACATCTGCAATTTCACCCAACGTGCAATATTGTTCTACGGCTTCTAACACAGCAGGCATCAGGTTTTCACCATTGATCGCATAACTTTCAATTCGCTGTAGGCACTCGATTACTTTGGCTTGGTCTCTCTCTGCTTTTAACGCGTTGAGTTTTTCAGTTTGAATGCGTTGTATGCTTTCATCTATTTTAAATGGTGGCGCCGTAAAGGTTTCTGCTGTTTGAAACTTGTTTACGCCCACACTTACTTTATCGCCAGACTCAATTTTCTTTTGGTATTCGTAAGCACTCGCTGCAATTTCATCCTGAATAAATCCTTCTTCAATAGCGGGGATGCTGCCACCCATGGCATCAATTTTTTCAATCAGTTGCCAAGCTGCTGCTTCTACTTCGTTGGTGAGCGCTTCTACAAAATAGCTGCCTGCCAGTGGATCGGCTGTTTCTGCCACGCCACTTTCAAATGCTACGATCTGTTGTGTACGCAATGCAATTTTTGCAGCTTCTTCTGTTGGTAAACTTAGGGCCTCATCGTAGCCATTGGTGTGCAACGACTGTGTGCCTCCCATTACGGCCGCCAAAGTTTGTATGGTAACCCTGCTGATGTTGTTCAAAGGTTGTTGGGCGGTAAGGGTACTGCCACCGGTTTGGGTGTGAAAGCGAAGCATCATGGCTTTCTCATCTGTGGCGCCTAATGATTTCATCATCGATGCCCACATTCTTCTGGCAGCCCTGAATTTAGCCACTTCTTCAAATAAATTGTTGTGTGCGTTGAAGAAAAACGACAGTCTTTTTCCAAATACATTGATGTCTAAACCTTTGTCTAAAGCTGCCTGCACGTATGCCTTACCGTTACTCAATGTAAAAGCAATTTCCTGCACTGCCGTGCTTCCTGCTTCTCTAATATGATAGCCAGAAATTGATATCGTGTTCCACTTCGGCACTTCTTTGCTACACCACTCAAATATATCGGTGATGATGCGCATGCTGGGACGTGGAGGATAAATATAAGTTCCCCTGGCCGCATATTCTTTTAAAATATCATTCTGAATAGTGCCATTCAGTTTGCTTAAATCGGCACCTTGTTTTTTGGCAAGCGCCACATAAAATGCCAATAGTATAAATCCGCTTGCATTGATGGTCATTGAAGTTGATACGTCTTCTAGTTGAATGCCGTCAAACAATTGTTCCATGTCTTTTAAACTGTCGATGGCTACACCCACTTTACCCACTTCACCATCTGCCAATGGATGATCGCTGTCGTAACCAATCTGTGTAGGTAAATCGAACGCCACGCTCAATCCACTCACACCCTGACTCAGTAGGTAATGGTAGCGTTTGTTGCTTTCTTCTGCAGTTGAAAATCCAGCGTATTGGCGCATTGTCCACAACCTACCTCGGTACATATCGGCCTGCACACCTCTGGTGTAAGGAAATACTCCGGGAAGAGAATCATCTATTTGTGGGATATCGGCTTTGCTGTATAATTTTTTGATTTCAATTTGAGAATCGGTGTAAATGGTACTATCAGATGACATGGCAACAGTTTTACAAATGGGGGAAGAAATTTATTTCAATATTTTTTTTGCTTCAAATTGAAGCGCATCCAGAACAATTTTATTGAGTTCTGCTTTTTCAGTCATGCTATATTCTAAAATGATTTTACTCAGTTCCATTGCCGAGGCTTGGTGTGGTAGGGTAGCAGCAAGTTGATTGATGATAAAAATATTTTGGTCTTTTAATTTGGTAACAGCGCTCCACACTTCTTTGCTCACATAAATTTGCTGGCTGGTATTGTATTCGTATTCCTGTTTTATTTCTTCAATGAGTCGATTGTGCATAGAAGGCGCCGATTCTTCGTAGGCATTGGCCACTGACCTGCTTACTAAATTTTTTAATCCTGCTCTTTCTGCAAACAAAGTGAGCCTTTCATACGCTTGAAGTTGGAGCCTGGCTGTTTCATTGTTCAAATCTAATCTTTGCCAAATGGCTTCCTTCATTCCCCTGAATTCGGCCAGTAACCAAATAATGGCCAATAAAAAACCAAACAATGCTGGAATAAGGATATAGTAGATGGTAGCGTCTAATAAAATCATGTGATGCGTTTAGAGGGCAAATTTAGTCATCAAAATTCATTAATGTTACTGTACTCATAAATTCCTGTATTCGCAAGTAGGAACAGTAGCCGCTTTTCAAATTCGTTGTATTTTTGTAAAAATTAATGATCATGGAAACGCTAATCAATATACCCGTTCAATTTACGGACAGTGCCATCAAAGAAATTAAAAGGTTGATGACCGTAGAGGGCTTCGACCAAAGTTCTCGATTGAGAGTAGGCGTAAAAGGCGGCGGTTGCAGTGGCATGACGTATGTATTGGAATTTGATCAACCCACCGACAAAGACGAAACATTCACTATTCATGATGTAGAATGCATCATCGACAAATCTCATACACTTTACCTTGCTGGGATGGAGGTAGAATGGGAGGGCGGACTCAACTCACGTGGCTTCACTTTTAAAAATCCCAACGCCAGCAGCACCTGTGGTTGCGGTACCAGCTTTGCGGTCTAGTAAACAATACCAACTTATATTTTCCTCTTAAAGGCATTAAAAAAGTCCATCATAATTGATGGACTTTTTTAGTAGTTATTTTTAAACGCTTATAGTTCAGGCGCTTTTTCTTTTGGTTTTAAATTTTCTGCTTTAGCAGCACCCAATGGTTTGTCTTTTGCAAACTCTAACAATACTGGAGCTCCTACAAAGATAGAAGAATAGGTACCTGTGATTACACCAATCAACATGGCAAAGGCAAAACCACGCGTTACTTCTCCACCAAAGATGAACAAGATTAAAACGGTGAGGAATACTGTAAGAGACGTCATAATGGTACGGCTCAAAGTGTGGTTAATGGCTTTGTTAATGATGGTTTCTTTGGTAGCACCTTTCATATCTCTGCTGTATTCACGAATACGATCGAATACAATCACCGTATCGTTCATAGAGAAACCAATTACGGTCAATATCGCTGCAATAAAATGCTGATCTATCTCTAATGGGAAAGGAACGATATCCTTGAAGAAAGAGAACACAATTAAGGTTACCAACACGTCATGCAACAAAGTGAAGATGGTACCCACTGAATATCTCCAATCTCTGAATCGTACAAAAATGTACATGAAGATGGCGAACACCGCAAAAATAGTGGCTTTGATAGCACCTCTCTTCAAATCATCTGAGATACTTGGTAAGATGGTTTGGAAACCTTCTATGTTGTTTTTAGCAAATTCAGGGTAGGTGAGGTTTGCAGGCAACACTTTTTTCAAACCGGTAAACAATTTGTTTTTCACATCTTCATCCACCCCTTCTTCACTGATTCTGTAAGAAGTGGTAATGTTCAAATGTTTGTTATCGCCCACTGTCTTAATAACAGGGAAATCACCAAATGCGGCTTTCAAATCGTCTCTCACATCATCATTCTGTACTGCCTTATCAAAAGCAACCGTATAACTTCTTCCTCCTTTGAATTCAACCCCTTGTTCGTATCCTACAAAAATAGTAGATACCGCAAGGATTAAAATAACAGCTGAGATGATGTAAGCCACCTTTCTAAATTCTACAAACTTATAGTTGGCATTTTTGAAAATGCTTCTTGAAATTTTAGTAAAATACTCTAGGTGACGGTTTTTGTTCGTCCAGAAATCAGTCATGATTCTTGATACCAAAATACCACAGAACAAAGACAATATTAGACCGATGATTTGAGTGGTAGCGAATCCAAGTACAGGACCCAAACCGAAGTACAATAATATGACAGCAGTGATCAATGATGTAGCGTGCGCATCCAGTACAGGAGCAAGAGAAAGGCTGTAGCCTTCTTTAACTGCCTGCTGGTAGCTTTTGCCTCTGCCCAATTCATCTTTTATTCTTTCGAATATTACCACGTTGGTATCTACCGCCATACCGATGGTGAGTACCAAACCTGCGATACCTGCCGCTGTTAAGGTTGAACCCAATGCAGCCAAAATACCAACGGTAAACAACAAGTTGAGGATAAGAGAGATGTTAGCGATCCAACCACTAGAGTTGTAATACAACAACATTAGGGCGAAGATCACAAGGAATGAAATAGCGAACGACATGGTACCACCTTTAACAGCTTCCGCTCCCAAGGTTGGTCCAACCACTTGCTCAGCTACTACTTTTGCTGGTGCATCTAGTTTACCAGAGGTAAGGAGTTGTGCCAGATCAGTAGCTTGCTCGATGGTGAAGTTTCCAGAAATTTCTGAGTTACCACCTTCAATAGCGCCGTTTACATTAGGTGCACTGTACACAATGTTGTCCAATACAATTGCAATAGGGCGACCAACATTTTTACCAGTTAAACGGGCCCATGCTTTTGCACCTGCAGAAGACATGATCATATTAACAGATGGTTTGCCTTTGTCGTCGTATTGCTGTCTTGCGTTGGCAACTGCATCGCCTTCCAGCGGAGCTTTTTCTGAACCTGGTTGCGTTTTAAGCGCATACAATTGAAAATAAGCCTGTCCGCCTTTTGCAGCTTTTTCTTCTAATCCCACTACAAACTTTACGTTGGATGGGAATGCGTTTTTAACCACTTCATTTTTCATGTAAGTGTTAAAAAGAGAAGTATCCTGCAATGCAATGGTTCCGATGGCAGGAGCAAAATATTGTTTCCCAGAAGGGTCTGTTTGAACATCAATAGGATTGATAACCCTGAAAAAGGGCGACTGATTCAACTTTGCAAGTGTAGTATCATTTGCTTTGGCAGTGTCTCCGGCGTTGATTCCGTTGAGGTAATTTTGCAAATTTTTGTCAGCAGTTTGTAATGACTGTGCCAATTCATCAATACGGTACACTTCCCAGAACTGCAGGTTTGCAGAGGACTGAAGAATGTCTTTCACACGTTCAGGGTCTTTGATACCCGCGAGTTCAACGTTGATAATACCCTTGTTTTTATCGAGGTTAATATTGGGTTGAGCTACCCCAAATTTATCAATACGCTTTAGAAGGATCTTGTAGGTTTGTTCGATGGCACCATTGGCAACGGTGTTGATCTTAGCAATCACCTGTTGATCATTGTCGGTAACTTTTACGTCTTTGCCAGCACCTGCAAAAATACCAGACAATTTGTCCTTACCATTTTGACTAATGTACTCATCGCTAAACAGTTTGATGAAGTTCTCTTCACTGTTCGCCTTTTTAATTTTTGCAGATTCTATTGCCTTTAACAATGCAGGATCCTGTGGATTGTTACTCAACGATTTCAACAAACCATCCAATGCAACATCCATGGTCACACTGATACCACCTTGTAAATCGAGACCGAGGTTCAACTCAGCTTCTTTACATTTCTGATAAGTTGTACCTAATACTGGATAAATTTCTTTTTCCTTGGTACTGTCTAAAATACGTTGGGTTTTAACTCCTATCAAAGCATCCCTTTCTTCTGGCGATACATTGGGGGCTTCCTTTTTAACGAGCCTTGCAGCCAACGTTTTTACATCTGCCTCATAGTTGCGCACTACCCATGTGTACGATAATTCCCAAAGGGATATCAGGGTCAATGCAATCGTGAAAAACCAAACTAAACCTTTCAGTTTCATGTTGTAAAATCTTTTGTTAGCGCTGTTGTTAATTTTTTTATAAGTGTGCAAAGATAGGGGAAAAACCGTTTGACAATATATGATGGTTTATTTTAGAATTTTACTCATTTTGCATTCAAATTAAAGCTGCTATGATGCGATTTATCCATTTATTATCAATAGGTATTACATTCATTTTATTTATGTCTTGTTCAACCCCCCGAAAAACTACTTCCAAAGTAGAACCTAGTACCGCACCAAAGGTGCCAGCATCGGTTGTAAGCATACCTACCGAGGAGATTTTTTTAACGAATCTCTTAAAATCCAACCATCAAAAGATGGGCGATATTTTGGCCAATGCAAAAATGCTGAATGCGCAAATCGTTTATACCCAAGTAGATCGTAGCAAAAGTGGAATCCCCGTATTTACCCATCATTACTTTAATACTGCAGGCAACGACTATTTCTACCCGGCTTCAACAGTAAAATTTCCCATTGTGTTGCTGGCACTCGAAAAGTTAAAGGAACTCAACATTGCTGGTTTACATAAAAATAGCACAATGATCACAGAAGCCGCTTACAGCGGTCAAACTGCTGTTTACAACGATCCCAATACTGCAGATGGTAATCCAAGTATTGCGAGCTACATCAAAAAGATTTTATTGGTGAGCGATAATGATGCTTCCAACAGATTGTACGAGTTTTTGGGGCAGGATTACATCAACACAAAATTGAAACAAAAAGGGTATGCTTCTGCTGAGATCTTGCATCGCTTGAGTATTTCTTTAACTACAGATGAAAACAAACACAGCAATCCCGTTAAATTCTATGATAGCAGTAACCGGCTTTTGTATGAACAACCTTTGACGAAAGCCACCCGCAATTATCCGGAGCGTAAAAATTTTATTGGCACTGGGTATTTCAGCAATGGCAAATTGGTGAAGGCGCCGATGGATTTTTCTTCAAAAAACAAAATATCCTTAACCGATTTACATGAAATGATGATCGCGGTGGTATTTCCAGCATCCGTACCAGCAACCAAAAGGTTTAATATTTCTGAAGATGATCGTCGTTTTGTACTACAATATATGTCGCAGTATCCTAAAGAGACCGTGTATCCCGCTTATGATACTACTTACTATGACGCCTATGCGAAGTTTTTGTTGTTTGGTACTGAAAATGGAAATCTTCCTCCTCACATAAGGTTGTTCAACAAAGTAGGCAATGCGTACGGTCAATTGGCCGATGTGGCCTACATTGTAGACTTTGAAAAGAAAATTGAATTTTTTGTTTCGGCCACTATTTATTGTAACAGCGACGGTATTTTAAACGACGATAAATATGATTACGAAACAATAGGATATCCTTTTCTGAAAAATTTGGGAATCTTATTACATGATGTTGAATTGAAACGAAAAAGGAATCATTTGCCCGATCTTTCTTCTTTGCAGTTTACCTATGATAAATAGCTATTTTTGCCACATAACAAAATCGATTGTATGCTTTTATCTTCTTTAATGAACAGGTTCAACGAACCGGAAACCCTTAAGATGGCAAAGCTTGGCAGAGCTTTGCGTGCTGAAGGGATTGATATTACAGACATGAGTTTGGGAGAACCGGATTTTGATACACCTGATCATATAAAAGAAGCCGCTAAAAAAGCCATCGATGATAATTTTAGTCACTATACTCCCGTAGCTGGTTACCTCGATTTACGCGAAGCCGTTTGTAATAAATTAAAAAGAGACAACAATCTCGATTATACACCCGATCAAATTGTGGTGAGCACTGGAGCCAAACAAAGTATTGCCAACACCGTATTGTCGTTGGTAGATGAAGGCGACGAAGTGATCATACCTACTCCTTATTGGGTTACCTACAGTGAAATTGTAAAATTATCACGAGGGGTGCCTCATATGGTAAAAACGACCATGGAGTCTGGATTTAAAATAACACCCGAACAACTCTCAGCAGCCATCAACGAACGCACGAAACTTTTTATGTTTTCTTCGCCCTGCAACCCAACAGGGGCAGTGTATTCGAAGGAAGAGCTGGCTGCATTGGCAGCAGTATTTGAACAACATCCGGATGTGTACATCTTGAGCGATGAAATTTATGAGCACATCAATTTTGTTGGAAAACACGAAAGCATTGCTCAGTTTACCTTTTTAAAAGACAGGGTAATATTGATCAATGGATTAAGCAAAGGTTATGCCATGACGGGTTGGAGACTTGGCTACATAGCTGCAGCTCCCGCTGTTGCCAAAGCGGCCGATAAACTACAGGGGCAATTTACCAGTGCCACCTGCTCCATATCGCAAAGGGCTGCTATTGCTGCTTTGAATGGAGATTTAAAACCAACCCATGAAATGGTAGCAGCGTTTAAACAACGCCGCGAAAAAGTGCTGGAACTTATCAAAGAAATTCCAGGTATTTTATGCAATGAACCACCCGGAGCATTTTATGTATTCCCCGATGTGAAATCATACTTTGGAAAGAAAACGCCAACAGGGAATATCATCCACAATACAGATGATCTCAGCATGTATTTGTTAAACGATGCACACGTATCAACCGTGAGTGGAGCTGCTTTCGGAGAAGAAAACTGTATCCGATTGTCTTTTGCAAATAGCATTCAAAATATTGAAAAAGGCTTTGCGAAAATCAAAAAAGCGTTGGCTGAATTGAGTTGAGTTGATGATGAATATGAATTACTTTATTTTTTAGGCTAACCATCATCATACTCTTGCCGCCGCCTCGCTTCCAGCGAGCGGCATGTATTTTATCTTCTAGTTGATTGGGTTGAGGAGAAAACTCCCCCGTTGGTTTAAACCCCTATACCGTAAAAACAGATGAGTTTTTAAACTAACGATCAGCGCTTATAACTACATTTATTATTGCTGCCTTCGGCAGCATTATTTGAGCCACTAAGGCACCAAGACACGAAGGTTTATTCCTTCGGAATAAAAGAAATTTGTTAGTTTATTATACTGATGTGAATTTAATATTTGCGAAGCAAATCCTTCGTGCCTTGGTGTCTTAGTGGCAGAATAAATTTTGCGAAGCAAATAGATATTAGTTCTACACCCCGTTGGCTGAAAGCCAGACGAGGGCAGTTACTGAAAAATGTGCTGACTGAATTAAGTTGATCGAGCATTTGAATAGTGTTACTTATTGATACTAGCCAACAACTGTTCGTGAATGGCCAATACCTGCGGAATCAACAGCGTTTTTTCATCGTTCAAAATCACAAAATCGCAGCGATCTATTTTTTGTTGTTGATCCATTTGTTTTTGCATTCTTGCCTGTACTTCTGCTGCTGTTATACCATCGCGTAACATCGTACGTTGTAAACGCAGGCTTTCTGGTGCACTTACACCAATAATTTTATCCAATCCTTTCCACGCTTCTGATTCAAAGAGCAAGGCTGCTTCTTTGATAGCATAGGGAGCCGTTTGCTCGTTCATCCATTTTTCGGCATCTGCTATGGTTGCCGGATGTACGAGTTCATTTAACAAAGAAAGTTTGTTTTTATCGGCGAATACCACCGACGCCAAATACGATCTGTTGAGTTGATCGTTGATGTATACTTCTTCGCCAAAAGCCTTGCGAATGTTGGCTTTGAGCGCTACATCTTCATTCATGATTTTTTTGGCAGCATCATCTGCGTAATACACGGGTATACCCAGCGTTTCAAAAATTTTTGCAACGGTAGTCTTGCCAGAACCAATGCCACCTGTTAAACCAATTTTCATGTTATGAATATACGAAGCTTGTAAGGATTGATGGAGTATTTGCATAAATAAAAAGACGAAACCTGGGGCTTCGTCTTTTTTAACAGAAATTATATTTTCAACTATTTCTTTTCTTCTGTAGCAACAACTGGTTTGTTGATAGCAGCGCTCCATTCCATACTTATAGCAGATTTTTCAATTTTGATGTAACTACCCGGACTCGTTTCAAGTTCGATGGTGTTGTCGTCATTTACTTTGTTGATCTTGCCGTGAATACCAGCGATGGTTACAATTTTATCACCTCTTTGAAGGTCGTTGATATATTGCTTTTGTTGTTTTGCTTTCTTAGATTGAGGACGAATCATAAAGAAGTAAAACACCAAAATCATCATACCCATTAGGATGAGGGTGCTGGTACTGCCTGATTTTCCACTAGGATCTGCCATTAAAAAAATACTGAGTAATTGCATGGTTAGTTGTTTAGTGCTGTAGCATTACAGCGGGTTAAGTGTAATATCTTGATTTATTTTGCCTTAGGTGTTACTTCTCCTTTCAAAGCCAATTCTGGAAAACCGGGTTGAGCATTGCTTAAAACAGTTACCGTTTTGTAAGCAGATCCTGCTCTTCCATTGCTATCGAACTTCACTTTGATGACCCCGATTTCGCCTGTTTTGATAGGTGCTTCCGGCTTTTCAGGAACCGTGCAACCGCAGCTGGCAGAAGCATTGCTGATGATCAATGGATTGGTGCCCGTATTTTTAAAACGGAAACTGAATTCAACAATGCTACCTTCTGCTACAGTCCCAAAATTGTAGATACTGTCGATGATTTGTACCGTAGTGGGGGCTGTAGTATTGTTATCTGCAGCGGCGCCGTTGGGTGCTACAACTAGTGCAGTATTGTCAATTTTATCTTTGTTTCGAACATCACAGCTGGCAAGCATTGCAACAATAGCACCTGCGAGTAAAAACGATTTTGTCATGTTAAAAGGTTGTGTTTATAAAATACTGTTTTTAAAACTTTTTTTATCGATCTTGTTGTTGGTGATCAATTCTTTGAGGATGTTATCCAGCATACCATTTACAAACTGTCCGCTTTGCGCTGTGCTGTAATCTTTTGCCAAATCGATGTATTCGTTGATGGTTACTTTGGTAGGGATGGTTTCAAAATACAGAAATTCACATACGCCCATTCTCAAAATAATCAGATCCAGTGCAGCAATTCTATCTGCATCCCAGTTTTTTAATTTAGGCTTGATTACTTCCAGCGTAAACTCCTCTTTTTCTAAAACGGTAGAAAGGAGGTCTTTGGCAAACTCCCATTTTTCTTTGCTTAAAATATCGTGAAATGCCTGTGGGGTGGGCTTGCCCAGGTAATTTAATACCAGGGTTTGCATCATTTCGGCATCATCATCCCAGTTGATAAAAAGCTCTTCGATGTGTGCAATAAAATTTTCATTGGGCAACATCAATTGGTTGAAAATCAGTTCGAGAATTTTTTTCTCGGTTTTTTTATCCCTGCCTAGATCTTCGATATAGAGCTTGTAATCGGGCGTAATCACTAATTCCTGGTAAGTTTTTTTGATGAGCTCTGTATCGGTAATATGAGGCAATTTTCCGTCTTGTACTGCTGCTTTAAAACTCAGATCCTCGAGGATTTTCCACAACAATTCGTTACCGGCCAGTTTGGTATTTATAGCCAGGTCAGCTGCTGTGGGTAGATGTTTGCTGGCTTTTTGCAATGCATCTTTTTCGGCGTAACGGGCTACTTCTGTAATGAAATAAATGAGGTAGGTAAATAAGAGTTTGGTTTGATCTATCTTCCTGGTGAGGATGGTTTGCGGTTCTCCGGGTTTGGTTTCTCCACTCACACTATCGAGCGTGTATAGGGTTTGCATCACTTTTACCCTTATATTTCGTCTACTTATCATTCGTGAAGAACTTTTAATTGAGGCGACAAAATTAAGGGTTTAATTTTTTTTTGTGGCAGGTTTGGGCTCA
>Ga0247722_10001360_pt1 | contig 13555 bp, 15 predicted proteins | sample MSEWelMarce3H_FC_FD_189094 | JGI IMG/M metagenome (GOLD analysis project Ga0247722, IMG submission 189094) | Subsurface sediment microbial communities from gas well in West Virginia, United States - MSEEL Well Study Marcellus 3H_FC | ecosystem: Environmental > Terrestrial > Deep subsurface >... | reverse complement strand
CCGCATATTATCGGGGTGCTGCGTGATGCTTTACCTTGGTTCCGGCATACCATAGAAAATGAATTGAATAGCGCTAACGATAATCCAATCATTGATGGCATCGGCGAGCATGTGTTGCATGGCGGTCATTTTTACGGCGGCCATATCGCGATGGTCATGGATTGTATGAAAACCGCAGTGGCGAATCTTGCTGACTTACATGATCGGCAAATGGCGTTGTTGTTGGATACCAAATATAACAACGGCTTACCGTCTAATCTCAGTGGTGCGACAGCAGAACGACGCTTTATTAATCATGGATTTAAAGCTGTTCAAATTGGCTGCTCTGCTTGGACTGCAGAGGCACTAAAATTGACCATGCCGGCTAGTGTGTTTTCCCGTTCAACTGAATGCCACAATCAAGACAAGGTGAGTATGGGGACTATTGCTGCTCGCGATTGTCTGCGAGTCCTGCAACTCACTGAACAAGTGATGGCCGCTGCGTTGTTAGCGGTACAGCAAGGTGTGCAACTGCGCATACAGCAACAGGAACTGCAGAATGACAGCTTGATCCCTGAATTGCGCCAGATGCTAGAACAATTACAGCAAGACCATCCATTGGTGATTGAAGATCGACCACTTGAAGGTAGTTTACGTGCCTTGGTAGAAGCGATTCAATGTCAGTACTGGCCGTTGTATCAGGAGAACATATGAGAAAAGTCAGCGTGGTGCTTGAAGTTCCTTTTTTTGATGTCGATGCGATGCAGATTGTCTGGCATGGGCACTATGTTAAGTATCTCGAAATAGCCCGTTGTGAACTGCTGCGCACTTTTGACTATGACTATCCGCAAATGCATGAATCTGGGTTTATGTGGCCTATCGTCGAACTGAATTTAAAATACCGTGGCTCAGCTGTTTTTGGCAAAAAAATTGAAGTGTGTGCCACCTTAATTGAATGGCAGCATCGATTAAAAATAAATTATAAAATCACCGATATTGAATCCGGAAAACTCCTTACTAAAGCCAGTACTATTCAAGTTGCAGTAGACCAAGCGACTCAGGAACTATGTTTTGAATCACCGGCAGTATTGTTAAATAAATTGGGGAATGAGTCGTGACAAGAAGCTCCGGTTTGTTGCTATTGCTGCTGGTTTGGCCCAGTGCAGCCTTGCTTGCTGCGCCCGCTGCTAAGCCGGATGCCGCATCGATTGAGCAGGTCTCCGCGTCGCAGACTGCTGCTTTGGATTTATTAACGAAGTGGCAACTGCCACAAGGAAAACTAACGTTTAGTCAGCAAAAGTGGATCCGTGGGCTGCAGCGGCCGCTCAAGAGTCAGGGCTACCTGCAATTTAACACTGACACGTTGGAATGGGTTACTGAATATCCGGTAAAGAGTGCCGTCCTGTTGGACAAACAAGGTGTACGCCAGCAAATGGGAGGCGCATATCAATTGCAAGCTGGCACCGAATTAATCGGCCAATTAATGTTGGCAGTCTTACAGCAGGACCAATTATTTCTTAAGCAATATTTCAATTTACAGGCTTTAAACACCTCGGCTGAACCCTGTGTTCGCTTAGTGCCGCGGCAAGCACCCTTAACTAATTTTTATCAGCATATTGTGCTCTGCGGAGTGAGTCGGTTGCAGCGTGCTGAATTGCTGGAACTAGGCGGAAATCGCAGCGAAATTTTAATCTCTGCCGCGCCTGAACAAAGTCAATCTGTCTTATGAAAAAGCCGCTGTTGATTTGGGCTTGTTGGCTCGGTTTTGTATTGCTATGCGGCGTTTATTTGAGCTGGCAGTTACCGCTTCGGCATTGGAGTAGCAGTATTACCGCAGCTTTTCCAAGTGAAGCGACGGATTGGCAACGGGATTTAGTGGCCAATCACAGCGCTAACCGGCAGATCCGTTTGACATTAACCGGTTTATCCGCGGATGAACTTGCTCAAGTTGCCACTACACTGCAGCAACCGAAATTGGCATTGCATTGGCTCACACCTGAGCAACATCTGCGTCAATTGCAAGCCTATTACCAGCGGGCTGCAGGCCTTATCGCCACACCAACAACCCGACAGTTTTTAGCGGCGCAGCAATATCAGCCACTCACCGATGCTGCATGGCAACATTTATTAAGCCCACTTCCGATTGCTGAACAGTTATTACAGCGCGACCCTATGCTGTTATCACACACGGCAATGCAGGAAACTTTGTCTCGATTAAGCCGACAGTTTGAAGTATTAACGCCGGCAGGTGGTTGGTTTGCAGGCCAGTACGCTGGTAAACCATTTGTTTTGCTTCAGGCAGAAATCGCTGTAGATCCGTTTGATTCGGCACTGGCACAGCCGGTATATGCCTTGCTGCTCTCACACCTGCAAAGTTTGCAGCAGCAATATCCGGGCTTAGCCTGGCAACACAGTGGCTTGTTGTTTCATGCGGTTAAGGCTGCCGACGTGGCAAAACACGAAATGACTTGGTACGGCGGCTTATCGATGTTTGCCATTGTCTTGCTGCTTTGCTGGGTGTTTGCTAGTGCCAAACCATTAGCATTAGCGTTGCTGACCCTGGGCAGCGCTGCATTGGCAGGTTTGTCAGCGGTTGTCTGGTTTTTTGAATCCCCCCATTTGCTGGCGTTTGTCTTTGCTACCACGCTGATCGGCGTCGCAATTGATTATTCATTCCATGGCTTATTAGCAATACAACAAGGCACTGCATTTTTTAAGCGAATGCTGCCCGGCTTGAGTTTAAGTCTGTTGTCGACTTTGTTCGGATATGCCGCCTTGTTGGTATTGCCGTTAACCATTTTGAATCAGGTTGCAGTCTTTATGTTGGCTGGGTTGGTTACCGCTTATCTCATTGTGCGGTTTGTTTATCCGGTGGCAGTTAGTGCTCAGTCGTTATATGTAGCGACAAGCGCTCGGCGCTGGGCTCATGGTTTAGCGCAGTTTTGGATTCGTTTTAGTCCACGTCAGGCGTGGTTGTTGTTGAGTTCGGCTGCAGTGGTCTCGTGCGCATTGTTTTTACTGATGCAGGAGTTTAGTGATGATGTGCGAAGTTTTAACAAGTTGGATCCGGTTCTGTTGCAACATGAACAGCAACTTACAAAATACAGCGGTCAGCAATGGGACAGTAAGTTTCTATTAGTCAGTGCGGAACAACCAGAACAATTACTTGTAAACGAAGAAAAATTAAAGCCTTTACTGCAGGCTTGGCAGCAAACAGGCATGTTGAAAAATTGGCAAGCGGTTACCGATTGGTTACCAACGGTCGCGCAACAAAAACAGTTACAACAACAGTTACAATTGGCTTATCACTCAGCTGTTGGTAGTCAGTTTTTGCAGCAACTTGGTGTTGCGACACCGGAACCATTATCACAATGGTTAACCATCAATGATTTACCGGATTTTTTGCAGCAGCAACTCTATACACCTGTCGCCGGGCAAGGTGCACCCCGTCACGTCAGTTTAATTTTACTGCGCGAAGCAAAATTTGGTGTCAGCGAATCACAGCAGCTGGCAGCGCTCGGGTTTGTGCAGGTGTTTGATCCTATCGCTGATGCGTCTAGTCGTGTCGCTGGCGTGCGGCAGCATTTGAATGCCGGTTTAGCCGCTGCTGTTATCGTTGCGATTGTATTGTTGACTTGGAACTATGGCGTTCAACGCGCAGCGGCCATTAGCCTGTTTCTGCTAATTGCGGTATGCAGTGCACTGAACTTAAGTCTGCTGTTGGGACAAACACTGACGTTATTTCATATGGTTGGAGTGTTGTTAGTGGTGGCCTTAGCGATGGATTACGCCATCTTTTTTGCTTCCAAGCTTGAAACCGCTGAAGTTCAGCTGGCGGTTGGATTGTCGGCAATAACCAGTATGTTAGCGTTTGGCATGTTGGCATTTAGTCAAACGCCTGTGATTGCTGGTTTTGGTCAAACTATATTGGTTGGAATTATGGTGGCGGTGCTGATTGCGCCGCTGTTATCAAGGATTGGTGGTTTGGAGAAGCAAGACGAATGAATAGTCAAAATTATGATGTTGTAATTATCGGTGCCGGCCCGTCTGGCGCTTGTGCTGGTGCATTATTGGCACAAGCCGGTAAACGCGTCCTTTGTGTTGAACGCGGCCATTTCCCAAGGTTTTCGATTGGGGAAAGTTTGTTGCCGCATAGCATGGAGTTTTTGGCGGAAGCTGGATTATTAGAAGCATTGGAAACACAGGCCGCTGAGTTAGGTTTCCAGTTTAAAAATGGTGCTGCATTTTTAAAAAATGGCCACCGAACCGAGTTTGATTTTACCCGTAAAACCTCTGCCGGCCCTGGCACGACCTTTCAAGTAAAACGCGCGCCTTTTGATCAGTTATTGGCAAATGCAGCGGAAGCGCAAGGTGTTGATATTTGTTATGGTCTTGAAGTGATTGCATTTAGCTATCCAAGTTTAACTGAAGTACAGCTGACTGTGCGGAATGAAGCTGGTGAGGTTAGTACGCTGAATTGTCGATTTGTGTTGGATGGCTCCGGATTTGGTCGGGTATTACCGAAATTATTACAGCTGGAAACTCCATCGGGTTTTCCAGTGCGCCAAGCTTGTTTTTGTCACATTCGCGATGGAATCACTGACCCAGAGTTTGATCGGAATAAAATACTGATCACTGTGCATCCAACACAACATGATGTTTGGTATTGGTTGATTCCATTTAGCGATGGCACCGCTAGTTTGGGGGTCGTTGGTGCGACTACGCGTTTTGATGAGTTTGATAGTCCAGCCGATTCTTTGTGGCAAAAAGTGGCAGACGAAAGTGATCTGTCAGCGTTATTGGTAAATGCCGAAGCTATTAATGACGTTCGTAGTTTGGTTGGCTATTCGGCGAATGTTGGCGCTTTAGCGGGTGATCGTTACGCGTTGCTTGGCAATGCCGGTGAGTTTTTGGACCCGGTTTTTTCTTCCGGCGTGACGATTGCACTGCGTTCGGCAAGTACTGCTGTGCCATTAGTGTTGCAACATTTGGCAGGTGAAGCAGTGGATTGGGATCGGCAATACACCATTCCGCTGCGCAAAGGTATTAATACTTTCCGACAGTTCGTTGAAGCTTGGTACGACGGTCGTTTTCAAAACATCATTTTTAGTGATCAGCGCCAAGACCATATTAGCCAGATGATCTCCTCTATTTTGGCCGGTTACGCTTGGGACGAGACCAATCCTTTTGTTGCAGACACGCCACGGCGCTTAAAAACCCTGAGTGAAATATGCGCAACCTAGTTTTATTGTTGTGGCTAGGCTGCTTGGCCAGTTGTCAGTTAAAGCCTGAGCAAGGCTTGGTTTATCATGTGGCAGATGGCAGTTATCAGCTCAGAACCGTTTGGCCCGGCAAGCCGCAACAGTTATTGCAGCAGGTGAGGTTCAGTAGTGCTAACTCCAACCAAGAGTTCTTACTGAGTGTGCAGTTATTGCCTGAGCAGTTGTTGTTGGTGGCGTTATCGCCTGTTGGTCATGAACTTTGGCGCGTGCAATTGACGGCGGATGGCCAGTTGCTCCATCAAGGCATCGTGCCTTTTTCAGATCGAGCATTTGCGCTGCGGTTGCTGGCTGAGATGCAGTGGAGTTTATGGCCTATCGGGCAGATTATTCCGGGCTTAGATGGCATTCAGCTCGTTGAGCAGCCCGGTAGCCGTCAGGTGTTATTAAAAAATAAGCCTTTATTGCACATTACTGGTGCTGGAGTGCTTGCTGTAGGTGAAATGACCGTGTTGCAACAAGCCGACTATCAACTGACACTGACGACGCTCGAGCAGGAATTTTTATGAGTGCAAATGCAATTTCAGCTGCGCCGGTACTGTCTGCGTTAGGCATCTGTTGCGCGTTGGGAACGTCCAAACAACAAGTCTGGTTGGCTGCAACCGCCGGTAGTCGGGCTGGTATGGTTTGGCGAGATGATTTGTTATTAGAGGGGAAGCCGGTCGTCGTTGGTGCAGTAACTGAACCATTGCCCAAGTTCGATGCGGCTTTTGCTGCGATGTATAGCCGCAACAATCATTTGGCTTATTGTGCTTGGTTACAAATCCAGGCTGATGTTGCTAGAGCTCGCACGCAATATGGTGCAGATCGAATAGGAGTTGTGATTGGCAGCAGTACTTCTGGTATCGCCGAAGGCGAACAGGCTTTAGAGCAGCTGTTAAAACAGGGCGAATGGCCGGTTGATTACGACTATCAAAAACAAGAAATGGGGACTCCAGCGAGTTTTATAGCGCAGCTGGCAGATATCCGTGGACCGGCTTATGTTATCTCGACGGCGTGCTCTTCGAGTGCTCGAGCCTTAATTAGCGCGCGTAACCTGCTGCGAGCAGGGTTGGTTGACGCGGTGATTGTAGGGGGAGTGGATTCACTCTGTCGGATGACTTTGCAAGGGTTTTCTGCATTGGAATCAGTTGCCGCTGGCTATTGTCAGCCGTTTGCGCAAAACCGTGATGGAATTAATATAGGGGAAGGTGCGGCGCTGTTTTTAATGGAGCGTCAAACCGATATTTCCAACCAATTGCTGATTCGGCTCAGTGGTGTCGGTGCTGCTGCGGATGCTTATCATATGTCTGCACCACATCCAGAAGGGGTTGGTGCCGAAGCTGCAATTCGCCAGGCATTATCGCAAGCAAGGCTGGAGGCCGGTGAGCTGGGGTATGTCAATTTACACGGCACCGCGACACCATTAAATGATGCGATGGAAAGTAAGGTGTTACAGCGAATAGGTGCCGGTGCTGTGCCTGCCAGTTCCACTAAAAGTCTGACCGGACATACTCTTGGTGCTGCTGGCGCGATTGAAGTTGGCCTGTGCTGGTTGTTATTGTCTGACCATAACTCCACCGGCTGTTTACTTCCGCAGGTTCGTGACAATCCGGTCGATCCGACGTTGCCATCATTGAACTTTGTGCAGCATGGTCAGCGTCAAGTAGTCAGTAGTTGCCTGAGTAATTCATTTGCATTTGGTGGCAATAATGCAGCGATTGTTTTAACAAAAACAGATTTGAGAACACGCCAATGATAACCGGATACACGCTGGAGCAGTTATTGCCTCACGATCACCCGATGATTTTGTTAAGCCGTTTTATCTGCTCGCAAGCTGATTCAGTCATATGTGAAGTTGATATCAGTGCGCAAAGCCCATTTTACCAAGCAGATTTAGACGGTGTGCCAGCATATGTGGGGTTAGAGTATATGGCACAGACCGTGGCTTGTTATGCGGGAGCTGCAGCGCTTGCGGATTCTGCAGCGATTAAAATCGGCTTTTTGCTTGGCAGTCGCAAGTATCAGCCAACAGTATCGGTTTTTGCCGACGGCATGACATTGGTAATTCGAGCGCAAAAACTGGTGATGGAAAACTCCGGTTTAAGCGTATTTTCCTGTGACATTTCCGCAAATGGTGAAATGCTGGTGCAGGCTAATTTAAATGTTTTTCAGCCAGAGAATCATCTCGACTGGCTCAAGGAGTCTTAAATGCAACGTTGTCTGGTCACCGGATCGGGGCGGGGAATAGGTCGGGCCATTGCGCTGCAGCTGGCGAAAGACGGTTTTGATGTCACAGTGCATTGTCGTTCTGATGTTGACAGTGCGGCTGCCGTTGTTGCAGAAATTCAGGCGTTGGGTCGTCAGTCTCACTTGTTGCAATTTGATGTCGCCGATAGAGTTGCTGCTCGTACCGCACTGGAGCAGGATGTTGCAACTCATGGTGCCTTTTATGCGGTTATTTGTAATGCAGGGATTAGCCGAGATGGTGCTTTTCCTGCGTTGACAGAGCAAGATTGGGATCAAGTAATTCATACCAATCTGGATGGTTTTTACAATATATTGCATCCACTCGTCATGCCAATGATACAACTGCGCAAAGGAGGGCGGATTGTGACTATATCCTCGGTATCAGGTATTGCTGGCAACCGAGGGCAGGTGAATTACTCCGCCGCCAAAGCTGGCTTAATTGGCGCGACGAAAGCCTTGGCGCTCGAACTGGCTAAACGCAAAATAACCGTTAATTGTGTCGCACCTGGCCTCATTGAGACTGATATGGTGGCCGATCTGCCTTTGGATGAAATGATGCAAATGATCCCGCTGCGCCGGGCTGGCAAAGCTGAAGAAGTTGCGGCAACCGTTAGTTTTTTATGTTCGGAACCCGCTGCGTACATTACTAGGCAGGTCATTTCAGTGAATGGTGGGATGATTTAATGAAGCGTGTTGTTGTTACAGGCATGTCGGTGATCACGGCACTGGGTCAGGATTGGTCTACCTTTCGGCAAAACATTACGGCCGGACGGAGTGCCACCAAGAAAATGCCGCAGTGGGACTGTTACGCTGATTTAAACACTCGGCTGGCCGCGCCCGTGCTTGATTTCGAGCGACCTGCACATTATTCCCGAAAGCTAACCCGTTCAATGGGCCGGGTGTCGTTAATGGCGACTCGTGCGACCGAAGTTGCTCTTGCCGATGCAGGATTGCTCGATCACCCAGCGTTGACCGATGGGCGTTGTGGGATTGCATATGGTTCTTCAACCGGCAGTACCGAGCCGATCACTGCTTTTGGGCGGATGCTAGAGCGGCAAACCATGACCGGCGTTACTGCAACCAGTTACATTCAAATGATGGCTCATACCACCGCAGTGAATATCGGGGTGTTTTTTGGCATTAAAGGCCGGATTTATACTACCAGTTCGGCCTGTACTTCGGCATCGCAAGGGATTGGTTATGCTTATGAAGCGATTAAATTTGGTCGTCAGACGCTGATGGTTGCTGGAGGTGCTGAGGAGTTATGTGTGACTGAGGCTGTCGTGTTCGACACGCTTTATGCGACAAGCACCTGCAACGAAGCGCCCGAACTGACGCCAAAGCCGTTTGACCTAAAACGCGACGGCTTGGTCATTGGTGAAGGAGCAGGCACGTTAATCTTAGAAGAGATGGAGCACGCATTAGCGCGTGGGGCGAAAATCTACGCCGAAGTGGTTGGTTTTGGTTCCAATTCTGATGGATTGCATGTCACGCAACCATCAGCCCCAACCATGGAGAAGGCGATGCGACTCGCCTTAGAGGACGCAGGTTTAGAGCCTGCTGTGATTGGATATGTCAATGCGCACGGCACAGCGACCGATCGCGGCGATGTGGCTGAATCTCAAGCGACTAATAACGTGTTTGGCTCGGACATACCGTTTAGTTCACTAAAAAGTTATCTTGGTCATACATTAGGTGCGTGTGGGGCAATTGAAAGTTGGGCCAGCATTATGATGATGCAAGATAACTGGTTTGCACCAACGCTAAATCTGACGGATATTGATCCAGCCTGTGGGTCATTGGATTACATCATTGGCCAACCGCGAGCGCTGCAAACAAACTATGTCATGAGCAATAATTTTGCTTTTGGCGGTATTAATACCTCGCTGATTTTTCAGAAATGGTCCGGTCTTCTCGATGGCAAGCTCTAGTACAATAAAAGTGAACAAAGTTCTGTTTACTGCTGCTGTCTTGCCTCTGCTTTTTTGTTTGCAACAGGCCGATGCTGGTGAATATCAACTCGGTCTCGGCATGCTCACCGCCTCGCAGCCACATTATTTGGGGGCTGCGCAATCGTCTACCGTTTTATTACCTGTGCCGTTTATTACTTATCGCAGCGCAAAGCTGCAGGTCGATCGACAAGGTGCAACTGGTGTGCTCGCGGCAGGAGATGGTTGGTCATTGGAAATAAGCCTTGCTGGGGCATTAGCGGTGGACGATGACGATAATGTGCTCAGAGCAGGCATGCCAGGGTTAGATTGGATTGCTGAAGCTGGACCCGTGCTTAAAGTTGACCTCGCTGAGAACTGGGCTGTCCATTTTCCAGTCAGAGCTGCAATAGCGACTGATTTTCAACACATCACATCTATTGGTTGGCGCGTTGAACCGCAATTGCGGTATGAGCGAAACCTCTCTGCACGGCTGAAATTCAGCTCGTCGCTCGGCGGGGCTTATAGCAGCAGTGAATATCATCAGTATTTCTATGGTGTGACACCACCCTACCAAACAAATAGCCGCCCTGCGTATACTGCGAGCCGCGGGAACAGTGGCTGGCGTTTTACAAATGGACTGACGCTAAACCAAGATGATTGGTGGTTTGCGGTTTATAGCAGATATGATTATTTGGCCGATGCGGTGTACACAGACAGTCCATTGTTTGCCAAATCACATCAGTTTACCGCCGGTTTTGTAGCTGTTCGGATCTTTAAAACCGGCGTATTGTAGTGACATGCTAAGCCTAAGCCATGACAGGCAATGCGCCTATTTTGTCATGTTTTTAAGGCTCGCAGCATTAAGTCTTATTTGGATATCCTGACGCAAATTAGTCACCCAATTCACATATTGACGATGAATTTTGCCGTTTTTTGCATTCAAATTAACTGAGTCGACATAGTTAACTGAAAAGGTTTTCGCATCGTAAGTGATCGACGTAACTACTTTATGTGCGCGAATATTTAATACCGCATTAATTTCACCGGGCTTCACCGGTGTCATCATCCAGCCACGCGTCGCGCCAGCTTCAAGAATTGCTTGTTCAACTTGATGCTGTTCGAGGTTGTAGGCAATTTGATCGCTATACGTCTTTTGTAAGACGGTTGATTGGCAGGCGCTTAATGAAACTGCTAATACAGCGGCAGTAATAATTTTTTTGAATGACATAAAAAACTTCCTTGGTAGTATTTCGATATTTTTTTGTTAAATAATAAATTTATTGCAGTGGTTTTATTATTTAATGACTAAAAATTTTAACATAAAAAGTAGATCCAGTGTAAGGGTGATTTCCAGGTCTGCCGAATCAAACCATATATCTGCTTCATAGATTTTGGCAGCCATTTGAAAAGCGAGTCGCCGTTTTAACGTTTGCAAGCTGGTCAGTACCATCAATGCTCGCTTTTTTAGCAATCGACTAATGCCAATAGTCAAAGGCGAAGTTGGTTTTGAAAATGATTCAGCAGTATTATCTGGTGTGGGTTACGGATTCTAAGTGTTATACAATATTTCGCTGCATTAATTCTTCCCGACGCATATGGACGATCTCATACTTGTCATACAGCCAAACTATTTGTATTAATAGGACAGTCTTGATAGACAAAGTCTCTAACTTCGACAAAGTAAGCGGATCTTTTCGGGCGATTTAGATCAGACTGGCGCCATTAATATTTCCGCTGAGTAATACCTGTAATACCGCAATTGTGCTCCCGGTCAGCGCTGAGCGTTCGGTTGTTTTTGACCATTAATCTTGCTTATTTTTACTTGGTTTTCTGCTGTGAGCTGGTATCCTGCGCGCCTTTGGCTTTTGGCCGGTTTTTAGTGGGTAAGTTTTGTATGTTTAATAATCAATTCAGTCAGTTAGAAGTCGCTATTCAGCGTTTGGTCAGTGAAAATCAGCAGTTAACTGTGGCGTTGGCGCACAGTCAGCAACTGGTGCAGCAAAAGCAAGACGAGCTTGATAGCGCATTGTTGCAGGCGATGGAGCAGGAAGAGCTGCAAGTGGCGACGGCGCAGCGATTAGAAGCTTTGTTGGCGTTATTCCCGGCGAAGGCTCAGCCTGATGTTGTCGCCTGATTTTACCGAAGTCAGTCTTGATATCGCCGGCCGCAACTACAAGCTCAAAACTCCGCAACAGCAACAGCAGGGTTTGCACGACGCAGCCCAATTGCTCAATGAGAAAATTGCTGAGTTAAAGTGTAAAAACCGGACACTCAATGCTGAGCAGGCTGCGGTGTTGGCGGCATTGAATTTAAGTTATGAGCTGCTTACTGAACGCGAGTTGTTGGCACAAGATCGTCAAATCATTACCGAGCGGTTAGCGCAGTTGCAGCTGCAAGTGGAAAGTTCGTTGCGCAAAGCCGAGTGAGGGCGTTGCGGTCGATGTGCCGGTGATGGCACATCGTCGCAGCGACATAGCAATAGGTCTACTTCGAATTAAGCGGTTTTAAATCTGTTTCATTTCAATATATTGCGGCCAGCCCAGCAGTGGATTGAGCATGCCCTGTTTATGCTCTGATTTTTCAGCCATCAGCGGCAAAAAGTTGCCGCTGCCGGGTTAGCATGTCAAGCAGACTGAAAAACTCATCATAGAGCATCATGATCAGGCCAGCCTAACATCGGATTTTTCATAGCCTGATTACGATCATACCCGTTCAATTTATCTGGAGTCGTTTTACTAAGAGCTCTTTCTCGATACTTTTCTGCAAATTTTAACGTTGCAAGCAGTCTGGAAGTAAAGTCTTTCCTTAAATCAGCTTTCAAAAAGGCTGCGGTATTGACGGGCAATCTTGAAAGTATGGTTTCAGTTTGTGCTTGCAGATAATTTGTGTCAAACCAAGACCTCTGCATCTCTATATTACGGATACGCTGCTTGAGATCTCGTTTTACTTTTCCATCACCCATGATCACCGAGTAAATCACCACCTCTGCTAGCATGTTTTCCAGATCTTCAAAACCGTCGATTACAGAATGCTGATGGAAAAAATAGTCCTTTATCACATTTACTGCCTTGCGCCGTTCAGACTCCTTCAACGCGTTCTGATACAACTGCCATCCATGCCATTCTTCAGCATCTGGTTGACAAGACAACTTGTTCAAAAGTTGCTCATCAACGTCACCAAAAATTGATTTGTTGAATTGCTGTTTGGGACTAACCGTCACCAGCATACTCCAGCCTTTCTGAAAGGGTTTAACGATACCATCGGCGCTTTTTAACACTGTCAACGCCGTTGGCAGATCCTGACCAGACAATTCAGCAAGGCCGAGGCTAACCACGCCAACGACGTCGTGCGCGGCTTGTTCCAGCAAATGCATTTTGTATTTGTTGTAAAACTTGTCGGCAAATTTCAGGCTCATCAGTACCGCTTTGGTTTTCAACGCAGCGATATCTTCAGCGCTTAATAACTGTTGCTCGCGGCCATATGCCAACACTTTACTGAGAAACGGCCCTTGTTCCTGGTCGCGTAGGACTAATTGCATGCGAGGGTCCTTAATCGAGGAAACTGAACATATCATCCACTTCAGCGTATTCGTCGCTGCCCTGGTTCTTATCTTTGGCCTGCATCACCAGTTCGGTGGCGAACTTATTGATAATGCTTTCCCAGCCAGAATTTTCATTGCGCACCAGCGCTTTGATTGCTTGTTCAACCTGCGGGGTTAACTGACGGATCAGCGCCAGCAAGCTGCGTGGGTCGTCAAACCCAAGACCATGCACTTCTTCGTTCAGATGACGTTCGGTGTAGCTGACGGCTTCTTCCAGATCCTGCTCTTCTTCATGCAGGATATCTTGATAGAAGTCTTCATCTTCAACTACTTCGCCGCGATATAACTCAATAAACGGGATCGACAGATAAAACAGGCCGGCCGGATCTTCAGCGATACATTCGAGGATCTCGGCTTGTTTTTCCTCGGTTTCCTGCGTGCGGATCAGATAAGTCAGAAAATCAAAGGTATGCTGTTTCAGTTCTTCCGCATTGTTTTTGATTTTCTCTTCCCAATACAGTGGCTGCTGACAGACGATGTCGCGGATTTTTTCCGGCGTCATCAGCTCTGAAATAATCGATGGGAAGGAGATATCG
>Ga0247722_10001359_pt1 | contig 13562 bp, 16 predicted proteins | sample MSEWelMarce3H_FC_FD_189094 | JGI IMG/M metagenome (GOLD analysis project Ga0247722, IMG submission 189094) | Subsurface sediment microbial communities from gas well in West Virginia, United States - MSEEL Well Study Marcellus 3H_FC | ecosystem: Environmental > Terrestrial > Deep subsurface >... | reverse complement strand
CATCAAACCCTCCTCCTAGTTTTGAAGAAGGTGTAATTGCTGTCCTTGCTAATGGTGCTGGTGTTGGATATACTTATACAAATAATATATTTACTGCTCCACAACCGTTTCCAAGCTGGACATTAGTAGACAATAAATGGGTCGCTCCTCAAGCAAAGCCAGAGGATGGTATGTATATATGGAATGAATCAACATTATCTTGGGTTAAATTATCATGAGTGACATCAATCCCGTAGAGTACGGTAAACTAGTTAACGCTGTTGAGAACTTAGAGCATAAAGTAAACTCAATGGACGCTGATATTAAACGCTTAGTTGCTATGGCAGAACGTAGTAAAGGTTCTCTGTGGGCATTGATGGGTGTCGCTTCAGTTGCTGGTGCGTTCATCAGTTATGTTTCAGAGATGGTATTTAGAAAGTAACCATGAGAGAACTCACAGTAGGTAAGAACCTTACAGCTGGTTCATCTAACACTGTTTATACAGTCCCTAAAGGATGTAAAGGTATTGCTACTCTGTTAATGTTATCTAATTCTGGTGGTAGTTCTAAGTCTATTACTGCTACTTGGTATGATGCTAGTACTACTACTTCTGTTACTATCATTGGTGGTAAATCAGTTGGTGCTGGTGATTATGTAATGTTTGATCAAGGTCGTATGGTTATGGACGAGTTTGATGAACTACGAGTTACTCCAGAAGCAGCATCTACATTCTCAGTTATCTTTACAGTAGAGCTTGTACAATCCACAGCGTATCAGAACGGAAGCTAATTATGCCACTGAAATCAGGTACATCACAGAAGACTATCTCTACTAACATCCGTAAAGAGATGAAGTCAGGTAAGCCACAGAAACAAGCAATTGCAATAGCCCTGTCCAAAGCAGGTAAATCTAAACCACAACCAAAGAAAAGGAAGTAATCATGCCAATGGTCAAAGACAAGAAGTTCCCTTACACAGCTAAGGGTAAGAAAGAAGCTAAGTCGTATGCTAAGGCAACTGGAGCTAAGATGACTACTCCTAAAGCTAAACCAGCTAAGAAGATGGGTATGAGTCGTGGCTACTAAGCCTGGTTTGTATGCCAACATCGCTGCCAAGAAAGCTCGTATCAAGGCTGGCTCTGGTGAGAAGATGCGTAAGGTAGGTAGCAAAGGTGCTCCTTCAGCTAAAGACTTTAAGGATGCTGCTAAGACAGCTAAGAAGAAATGAAGAAAGACAGTAAGCTAGAGAGGGTAGGTGTTAGTGGCTATAACAAGCCTAAGAAGACACCTAACCACCCTACTAAATCCCACGTAGTAGTAGCTAAATCTGGAGACCAGACTAAGACTATTCGCTTTGGACAGCAGGGTGTATCAGGTGCTGGATCTGCTCCTAAGACCCCAGGAGAGAAGGCTCGTCAGAAGAGCTTCAAGGCTAGGCATGCAGCCAATATAGCCAAGGGTAAAATGTCAGCAGCATACTGGGCTGATAAGGTTAAGTGGTAAATAAAGCTTGACTTTTATATAAAATTGTGATATAATATAGGTTACTATGAACTACATCCAACTTGTAAATTCTGTACTACGCAGACTACGGGAAACTGAGGTTTCATCTGTAGCGGATAATGCTTACTCTAAGCTTATCGGTGAGTTCATTAATGATGCTAAGCGTCAGGTAGAAGATGCCTATGCTTGGAATGCTTTATCAGATACCCTTACTGCTACAACTGCTGATGGTATTTTCAACTATATCCTTGTTGGTTCTGGACAACGGTTTAGGGTTATTGATGTCTTAAATGACACTAGTAATACTGTAGTTCAGAATGCCACTACTCGCTGGATGAACGATCAGTTCCTTTTAACTTCAGCACAAAAGGGTTCTCCTGCGTACTACAATTTCAACGGTACAAACTCCAACGGTGACACACAGGTAGACTTATTCCCTATTCCTAATGGGGTTTATGATGTTCGTTTCAACGTAATTAAACCACAAGTAGCTTTAGTTGCTGATGCTGATAAACTATTAGTTCCTTCTGAGCCTGTCATCTTTAATGCTGCTGCAAGGGCTATCGCAGAGCGTGGTGAAGATGGTGGTATCTTAGCAGGTGAAATGGCATTCATTTATAACCAGTCCTTAGCTGATGCTATTGCTATTGAGTCTGGTCGTTACATTGAAGAATCTGCTTGGATGGCTACTTAATGGCTGAACAACTAGCAACTGGCTCGATTGCAGCTCCTGGATTCTCTGGGTTAAACACTCAGGACAGTTCTATTCAGTTAGACAGTGGGTTTGCATTAGAGGCTAATAACTGCGTAATCGATCGCTACGGTCGTATCGGTGCTCGTAAGGGGTGGACTAAGGTCAACACCTCTGCAGCGTCTACAGGCTCGTTTAAAGCCGTCTATGAGCTTATTAAGGATGACGGTACTGTAGTTATCTCTGCAGCAAACAACAAGATATATACTGGAACTACTACCTTAACAGAAGCTGTGGTTCGTAATGGCACTGATACAGCTAACTTAAGCTACACGATAACTGATGATAACTGGCAGATTAGTGGTATGCCTTATGACACAGGAGCTACTCCTTCTGGTCATGCTATCTTAGTTCAAGAAGGACATCCTACTTTATTGTTTCATAAACTAGGTGCTACTGCCCATGCTCATACTGGTTCTTATGGTTTCCAGCGTTTAGGAGATGTAGCTACAAATCTTCCAGTAGGACAAACTGTAACTAGCTTTACCCCTAACTGTGTCATGACTGCTTATGGTCGTGTGTGGGTAGCTGACATGGCTGGTAGTAGACAGACTGTGTACTTCAGTGACTTACTGAACCCTGCTGAATGGAAGACTGGTACATCAGGATATCTTAACATTAGTGAAGTAGTTCCTAATAATGATCCTATCGTAGCTATTGCAGATCATAATGGCTTCTTGATTATCTTCTGTACTAAGCACATTGTTATCTATAGCAGCCCAGTAGATCCTTCTCAGTTGCAGTTAGAAGATGTTATTGTTGGTGTTGGTTGTATAGCTAGAGACTCTGTAGCGTCTATTGGTACAGACTTATTGTTCTTGTCTTCTACTGGTGTTCAGTCTTTGCAACGTGTAATCCAAGAGAAGTCATTACCGTTCAGGGATATCTCTAAGAATGTACGAGATGAACTCTTAACCTTAGTAGCATCAGAGACAGCTAAGAACATTAAGGCTACTTACTTTCCTACAGATGCTTTTTACTTATTGTCTCTACCTAGTTCAGGATTTACCTATTGCTTTGACACCAGAGGTGTACTGCAGAATGGGGCAGCTAGAACTACTGTTTGGAAACAGATTAATCCTACAGCATTCTGCGTAACACAGGCTAGAGACTTATTGATTGGTAAGCCAGGATACATAGGTAAGTACAATCTGTATGAAGATGATGGTGCTAAGTATCGTATGTCTTACTTCACTAATTACTTTGACTTTGGTTCTGCTACAACGAACAAGATTCTTAAGCGTATCAACGTAACTGCTATTGGTGGTTCTAACCAACCTATCGCTATTAAGTGGGGATATGATTATACTCGTAACTACTTCTCTCGTGGTATTGTACTACAGCGTGTAGAGGTATTTGAGTATAACACAGCAGAATACAATGTAGCTACATACACTAATGGTATTGCTTTGGATATTGCTAACATTCCAGCATCAGGTTCTGGTACTGTCCTTCAGTTAGGCTTTGAGTCTGACATTGATGGTACTCCTCTTTCAATTCAGAAAATAGACTTCTTCCTTAAACAAGGTAAAACACTATGAGTAATTACACCAAAGCAACTAACTTTGCTACTAAAGATACATTACCTACAGGCGATTCAAATAAGATCGTTAAGGGTACAGAAATAGATAACGAGTTTAACTCTATCTCTGGTGCTATCAGCTCTAAAGCAGACATTGCTTCTCCTACATTTACAGGTACTCCAGCAGTACCTACACCTACAGCAGGTTCTAATACTACTCAAGTAGCTAATACTACATATGTTCGTGGTGAATTAACTGCTTTGATTCCTGCTGGTATTATCTTATTGTGGTCTGGTTCTATAGCTTCTATTCCTAGTGGATGGGTACTGTGTAACGGATCTAACAGCACTCCTGACTTACGAGACAGATTCGTAGTTGGTGCTGGAACTACTTATGCTGTTAATGCAACAGGCGGTGCAAACACTGTAACGCTTGACGCTACAATGATTCCTGCTCATACGCATACTTTTAGTGCGACAACAAGTGCTGTAAGTAATAACCATACTCACACATTTAGTGGAACTACTACCCAAGAAAATACAGGACACACTCATAGTATTAGTGATCCTGGACATAGACACCTTGTAACAACTTCTGGTATTCAAGGCTCTGTTGCAGTATCTGATAGTAACTATGTTGCTTATGACACTAGGGTAGGCTCTGGACTATTCTCAAATGAGAACTTTGAATATATCTTAGGTGGTACTCCAAACCAACCTAACGCTGGATTAACATCTTCAAATACTACAGGCATCACTGGAACAGGTGCTATTAGTAATAACCACAACCACAACTACAGCGGAACTACGAGTGGAATGTCTGCAGACCATACCCACACTTTGTCAGGCACTTCTGGCTCGACAGGTGGTGGATTGGCTCATGAGAATCGTCCTCCTTATTTCGCATTAGCGTACATTATGAAGACCTAATGGTTAAAGTACCTGTGGTAAATCGTGAACACTACACGATGTATCTAGAGTTGTTTGAAGGAATGTTGTGGTTTCATACAGATGTATATCGATGGACAGCAGCAGTAAAGAAAGAATACCTTAAAGATTTAGATATGCTACAGAGTTTAACAGCAGTTCCTTTAGTGGCTATGTTAGATGAAGATAACAGTAAGTTAATAAAGTTTGCAGAAACAATCGGTTTTAAACATGTTCAACCTTTTGTGGGACAGGATAACAGAATGTATTTAATATATAGTAGAGGATTATAATGGGTAAGTTAATTGGTGGCATAGCTAATATATTCACAGGAGCTGATCAAACTAGAGCAGCTGGTGAACAAGCTTCTGCAGCTCAGGCTCAAGCAGCTAGAGATGCTGCTCAGGCTGCAGCGTTCCGTCCTGTAGGGATGACAACTCGCTTTGGTACATCTCAGTTTACTCGTGAGATTGATCCAAGGACTGGAATGCCCTATATCTCTGCTGCTGGATACACTCCTGCTCCTGAGTTATCTGCACTACAGAACCAATTGTTTGGTCAGTTTGGTCAAGGTTTAACCTTTGCAGAACTACAACAAAGACAGGCTGCTCCTATTGGTGAAGGTGCTCAGCGTTTGTTTGAGCTAGGTGGGCAGATTCTACCTACTGGATATAACACAGCTCCTTCTGCTGAGGCACAACTATTAGCTTCTCAGTATCAACAAGCTCAGCAAGGTTTAATGCCTACGTCTTTTCAGACTTCTGCATCACCAGAGGCTCAAGCATACGCTCAACAGTTACGACAGACTGGAGCAGGTTACTTAGCTCAGACTCCTGAAGAGGCTCGTGCTGAGTATGTTCGTACACAACAAGCTGCTTTAGCTCCTGGTCAAGAACAACAATTAGCTGGTGTTCGTAATCGATTATTTCAGACTGGTCGTGGTGGCTTAGCTACTGGTGGTACGACTGCTGGTAACATGCAACAGACTAATCCTGAGTTAGCTGCATACTATAACTCATTAGCACAACAGAACTTAAGTATAGGTGCAGGTGCAGAACAAGCTGCTCAGCAGCGTCAAGCTTTTGGATTAGGTATGTTGGGTCAAGGATATCAGACCTCTGCTCAGGCTCAAGAGATAGCTCGTCAGAACATGTTACAGAACTTAGGACTAAGCTTAGGATTCGGTCAGCAAGCCTATCAGACTACTGCTTCTGCTGAAGACTTAGCTCGTCAGCGTTCTGCTGCAGATATTAGCATGGGTGCTGGTCTGTTCGGTACTGGAGGTGCATTGTTAGGAACACAAGCCTCAACTATGGCTGGTTCTTATGCTCCCTTCCAGACTCAGTTAGGTATCTCTGGTCAAGTAGAGCAGATGGCTCAGATGCCATACCAATTAGGTCTCCAGTTAGGTACTGCTCAGCAGCCTGGTCAAACACAAGGTGCTCAGATTTATCAACAAGGACTATCACAAGCTGCTCAGACTCAGTACGGTGCTACTCAAGCTGCTAATGCTGCTAATGCTCAGTTCTGGGGTGGTTTAGTTGGTGCTGTTGGTACTGCTGCAGGTGGCGGTGCTTTTGGTGGAACACCTCGTCCTACTCTTCTAGCTGGATCAGATATTAATATTAAACAGAACATTAAGTTAATAAGCAAAACCAAAGGTGGTCATAATCTTTATTCCTTTGAATACAAACCAGAGTTTAAAGACAAAGAAGGACACGGTAGTTTTATTGGTGTTATGGCTCAAGAAGTTGAAAAGCTTATTCCAGAAGCTGTTGTAGTAAGTAAAGATGGATATAAGATGGTTAACTACAGTTTAATTGTTTAAGGAAATATAATGGCTATTGCTCCAAGTTTTACTACAGGTTTATTAGGATACGATCCTTTAGAACAACAGCGTCAACAACAGAAGATGTGGGCTGGTATGTACGGGCAAGCATCGTCTCCTTATGAGAAGATAGGTATGGGTGTTGGTCAACTCGGTGCTGCTCTGATTGGCGGTCTCATGGGTGACAGTCCTCAGCAAAAGAAAGAGAAAGCTGTAGCAGATATAAAGCAACAAGCTGATGCACAGTTTACTCCTGGTAGTGCTGAGTACTTTCGCTTTGTAGCTGAGAACTTACCTGCAGAGTATGCTGACTCACGAGCCTATGCTGCACAAGAAGCTGCTAAAGCTGACGCAGCTGCTCAGAAGATGTATCTAGATAGAGTTAAGACAGTTACTGAGAACCCAGCACAGATGGGTATTGTGTCTGCTCCTATCTCTGCTCAAGTACAGGCTCAGATTGCTAAGATGTCTCCTAGTGGACAGCCATTGACTGAACAGCAGATTGCTGCATTACAGGCTTCTCCTCAGTACCAGCAACTAGTAGGATTGACATCTGCTCAAGAAGCTGGTGTAACTAAGCAAGCTCCTGCAACTCCTGAGCTTGTAAACAGAGAGTTGCTTGCACAGGCTATACAAGACTCTGATGGAGATGTAAGAAAAGGAGCTATACTTTACAATGAAAGAAAAGAACAAGCTAAACAGAAAGTAGCTAAAGCTGCTGTTCCTCTTACCCCTGGAACTGTAAAAACAAGCGATATTTCTAGCTTTGTAAGTAATGTTGCAACACAGACACGACCAACCAGAGAGAAGCTTGAGCGTTATAATGAACTCAAGACTATCATTAGTGAAGTACAGCGAGGAAATACACAAGCTGTTCCTCAGTTAGAGCGTTGGTTAGTTACTGCTGCTGGTGATAAACAGATTGGTATGAACGAAGTAAGACAGATTGCAAGTGCTGGTGGTATTGTAGAGCGTAGTGTTGGAGGTGTTCAAAAGTTCTTAGTAGGACTACCAACTAAAGACAAGCTAACCAAGATTACAAGTATTGTTGATTCTCTAGAAGATAGAGCAGGACAGAACTTGAACAAGAACTTAGATAAGCTAACTCAAGTATGGAGCACTAGTGAACTTCCTAGTGAAACAATACAAGCCGAATTAGGTGAGCGATATGTCACTGCAGCTGAAAGAAAGCGTAGAGCTGCAGAAGCTGCTAAGAATGCTCCTCCTGCAGCGGGTGAAATATCAGTTACACCTAAACAGCAGGGCTTGTTAACTAAATATAAACAACCTACAAGGTAAGCAATGGCTACTTTTCAAGAAGTAATGTCAGCTCTAGAGGCTGCGGATAAGGCTGGTAATGTTGCTGATGCTCGTGAGTTAGCTGCTTTAGCTAATCAAATGATGGCAGCTCCTGCTCCAGCAGGTGGAGTATCTGTACAAGGTGCTCCTGCTGAATTTGCTAATGCACCTGCTATTCCTTTACCCCCTCAAGAAGTAGGTACTGGAGAGTTCTTAGCTAACTCAGCTAGACTAGCTCCTGTATCTGGTGTCTCCTCGTTATATGGATTGTTCAAAGGTGCTTTAAATCTTGCTGGTATCGATCCTACAGTTAATCCTATTGATAGAATTACTCAGATGTTCTCTCAGCCAGTAGGAATTGATCCACGAGACAACACACTGCTTAGGTTGACTGGTGCTGGACAGATCCTTAAAGGAGAGCCTGTTCCTGCTATAGGTCAGGTTATGGAAGCAATGCAGCCTGGTCAAGTAGAGGCTTTAAATGCTTTAGCTCCACTGACAGGCGCAAGAACTAACTTAGTAGCTCCTGATTTAGTTACTCAGTTTGCTGGTGCAGGTATTCAGACTGCTTTAGATCCTACTGCTTTGTTGACAGGTGCTCCTACTACAATATCAAGATTGCTTCCAACGGTAGCTAGTCGTATTCCTGGATTAGGAGTTGTTGGTGCTACTGCTGAGGCAGGTGGAGAAATAGGTGCTGCTGTTGAGAGAGCTGCTACTGGACAAGATACTGGAGCAGGTCGTGCTATAGGTGCTTTTGGTACAGGCGGTGTAGTCGCTGCTAAAGGCACTGCAATTAAAGAAGGCACTATAACTGCTGCACAAGCTATTAAACAAGGCTACAACAAGTACAAAGATATTAAAGCTGATCCAGCTGCTGCTGAAAATGCGATGGCTACAGGAGCTGCTAAGCGTCTACTAAAGCAAGCTACACTAGGAATGACAGAAGCAGATATTAATAAGATTGTAGAAGACTACAACAAGATTAGCAATAAGATTACAGGAGTTAATGCTCCTCTGTTTGTAGCTATGGCTGATAACCCTACGTTCAATTCTGTTGTTGCTTATCGTGCTAAGACTGATCCTGTGTTTCGTAAACAATACGAGACAGAACTAGCTAACATTGTTAATGCGATAGACCAGAACGCAGGTTCTATTTTCGGTACTCGGTATACTCCTTTAGTGTCTCCTGAGTTACCTTCTCTGCGGAATGCTATCAAGGTTCGTCAGAGAGTAGACCAAGAGCTAGAGACTATCGGTGATCGCTTTGTAGTGGCTGATGATGCTATTGACATTGGTACTCGTATTACTCAGCTAAAAGATACTCAATTAAAGGCTGCCAAAAAACAACTTGAAACAGAATATGAAGCTATAAGAGTTGGTTCTCGTAAAGCTGGTGTTAATCTTCCAGAAGAAGGTGTTGCAAATATCTACAACTTTGTTAAAGAGAATCGTCTTCGTGATGTGTTTGGTAAAGGTACAGCTATTGATAAAGAGATTCTTAAACAGTTTGAGCCTAAGAATAATGAGTTCTATCCTGTTAACTTTGAAACTGTTATCTCTCTTAAAGAAGCAATTAATAAGTTACAACGTGGTCGTTTAGATCCTAAAGAAGAACGTCTGTTGATTGAGTTAGAAAATGTAGTAAACCAAGCTCGTGAAGGCATTCCTGGTAAGTGGAATCAACAGCTCATGGATGTAGACCGTGCATATTATGAAAATGTAGGAGTTCCTTTCAGTGCTCAGGGCATCAGAGAGATTGACTCACGCAAATATGCTGAGCAGGTAGCCCCTGTAGTAGTTAAGAATGCGTCTGCTTTTAATCAGTTTAGGTCTGTTGTTGGAGATGAAGCTAATGTTATTGGTCGTAATGCTTTGTTGTCTGAGGCTTATGATAAGACAGTAAAGAATGGAACTCTAAACGCTAATGCTCTTCGTGCCTTTATAACTAAGAAGGGTGCTGTTATAGATGAGATTCCTGGTCTTCGTCAAGAGTTTAATTTGGCTTTATTAGACGACCAAGCTTTAAAGGTTCATAGGGATACACTAGATAATAATCTTAAAGTAGCTGAGAAACGACTAGCTGATAATTTTATAGCTCAGTCTGTAGATCCACAAACAGGTCAAGCACTTCCTGGATACAATCAGATTATTAATAACATTCTTCAGAATCGTGCTAACTTAGTTAAGGTTAAGTCTCAATTAGCTGATACAGATCCTACCACCTCTAAAGCAGTAAAGAATGCTCTAAAGGCTGAGTTTGTTAACAAGGCTCGTGAGTTCCCTGATGGCGGTGTAGCTTTCTTAACAGACATTAAGAACAAGGATGTTGTTGAATATCTGTATGGTATGAAGACAGCTGAAGGTAAACAGATTCCTGGGCTAACTTATAACAGTTTCCGCAGCTCTGTAGAAGACATACTAAGACTGTCTGATGCAACTAAAACAGCAGATATATCAAGAATTAATATTCAGATGGATAATAAAAAACTAGACTCTGTAGGTAAAGCTTTAGAGAATCTTGGATTACCTGGTTTGGATCTTCCTTTCTTAGCGTCAAACTATCGAGATCGTATTACAAGCTTATTCCAAAAAGGTGTTCGTATTCTGTCTCGTGTTAACGAAAGAAGAACACTAGACGCAACCAATAAAGCTTACGATGAACTACTGTTCGATCCTAATGGAATGCAGAAGCTTCAAGCAATGGCTAATGAAATTAAGTTTGATTTTAAGAATCCAGCTAGTATTCAACGCTTTGTAGACACAATGACAGATGTGTTCCCTCGCTACATGTATGGTACTTTGATTACTGGTTCTGATGAGCCTGTCACAGTAACTCCTGAAGAGATGGTATTCGGTGGTTTTGAATAAGTAATTGTTAACTATAATGAAGAACTATGTCAGACCAATACGGAATAAACGAAGGAGTAAAGACTCTCACAGGTAGCTTAGGTGTTGCTCGTGAGAGTGCTAAGTCATTAACTAAAAGCATCGAAGATATTCAGAAGGATGGAGCTGAGGTAGCGCAACAGAAGGCTGCTGAGAGACGTAAAGCACAGCAGTATCAGGTAGACAATACAGTCATGAGAGCGTTTAAAGAATACGAAATCATCCAAGAAGTAAAGAAGATGGAACTTCGTATGAAGGCTGAAGTGATAAGCAAGCATGGATCTAAAGCTTGGGATGATATACAATCTATCAAGCAGCGAATGCTCAAAGAAGAAATGCAAAATAAAAAGATGTTTGACAGTGATATGCAAGCAGTTAGGAGAGTACAGTTGTACTGCTTCTTAGCTGCTGCAGTAGTTTCTTATTTTATAGTCTGGGGAGACAAGTAATGCTAACACTAATTTCAACCGCCTTATCATTCTTAATGGGTGGTTTACCTAAACTGCTTGACTTCTTCCAGGACAAGTCTGATAAATCTCATGAGCTAGAACTAGCTCGTATGCAGACTGAGAGAGAACTGCAGATGATGGAGCGTGGCTTTGTTGCACAAGCTCGTATCGAAGAGATTAGGACAGAGCAAGTACAGATGGAGACACAGGCTCAGGAACGCTCTGCAATGTACGCACATGACATCGCTATAGGTCAGGGTGCTTCTCAGTGGGTTATCAACCTCAGAGCCTCTGTAAGGCCTGCTGTGACCTATCTATTCGTATTGTTGTTGATAATCGTTGACATTGCCTCTATCTGGTGGGCATGGTCTACTGGTACTGCTTTTGCAGAAGCCATCCCTTTAGTATTTGATTCAGATGAAATGCAGATTCTTGCTTCTATTATTGCCTTCTGGTTTGGTACACAGGCTTTCTCTAAGAAATGAAAGTAAGTGCTAAAGCCCTTGAAGTTATTAGGCATCATGAGGGTGTCCGTACTAAACCATACCAGTGTCCAGCTTTACTGTGGACGATTGGTGTTGGGCATGTTATTGACCCCAACCATGGTCGTGTTCCTTTAGCAGAGCGTAAGGCATTACCTATACCAGAGGGATGGAATAGGACGATAACGATGGGAGAAGTAGATGACATTCTTAGAGATGACCTTAACCGCTTTGAACGAGGTGTCGAGCGATACTGTCCTGTTCCTCTTACACAAGGGCAGTTCGATGCTCTTGTCAGCTTTAGCTTTAATGTGGGTTTGGGAACACTACAGCGTTCAACCCTCCGTCAGAAGGTTCTTCGTGGAGACATGGAAGGTGCTGCAGAAGAACTTCTCAAGTACACGATAGGCGGTGGTAAAGTTCTAAAAGGATTAGTCAATCGTCGCAATGACGAAAGAGCAATGTTCTTATCATAAAAAAGACAACCCTACCGAAGTAGGGCTGCCATAAAGTGCTAGTCCTGGGGAGAGGCTAACATTAATCGTACTATACCTAGATCAAGAACATAATACTTAACATCGTCTTCATCTACATATTCAAAACCAATCATAAAACCGTATATAAAGTGTAGTTCTAAAATCATATTGTACATCCTCCAGCTGTGCAGCTTAGCATTTGTGCTCCTTCGACATTATCGTCATACTCCTGGAAGTTATCCCAATCAATACCGCTAGGTTGCTGATCAAGTAGCTTCTTGTAATCCTCTTCAGTACACTCTTCATAAGGTGCTTGTCGATATGTTCCTCCATCCATTGGAAGGAAAGACACACCAGTAACCTCATCGAAGTGCTTGTACACCCATGCCCCTACTTCCATCCACTCCTTCTCTAAGACAGAGATAGTGACTGATGGCTTGTGCTCACAGTAGTGACGCTGGTAAATCAACCACAATCGCAAGTGCTCAACAGCAGTCAAGTCCTCACGAAGCAAAGCACCTTCAGCTACTGCAACAGGGAAACTAAATACTGTTGTAGACTCAGGCTTCATCACACAAGGCTCACCAATAAACCCTGACTTCAGCATGAACTGAGTTAGAGGATCTTTATTGTCAGCTCGTACACGACGAATGTAATACTGACTATGCTGAGGATGAATGCCAGAGGCGGTAGAACAGAGTTGTGATACAGTTCCTTCGGGCTTAATAGCCGTAACCGCAACACTCTGATTGATTCCAATAGCAGCAGCAAATTCAGCATTAGTAGCAACAGCAGCATCTCGTAGTTTCTCCAATAGTCCTGGTAAGTTAGCATCATCTGGGTCATTCAATAAATGATTGTCCAAGATGCCCGTCATCGACACACCTAAGAGTGCTTCTTCTTCAGTGTTCTTCTGCCATATCTTACGAAGGTAAGGGAAGTTAGTTAACGATGCTTGGAATGTACCCAAGATAGTAGCTAAACGAACCTTGTTCAAGATATCCTCGAAGGTGTCTGTACTGCGGATAATACAAGAAGACAGGTTACAGAACTGATACGGACGCAGGATAATCTCTGAGCACGGATTAGTACCAAACTCATAGCTTGCATCACGACGACCATTCTTAGCAGCTTGCTGTTGACTGGCTTCACGATTAAAGATACCACGCTCGCCAGAGTGTGACTCATAAATGCTTGTCCACTCACGCATGAACTGACCAATTGCAGGTGTCTCTTCATATGTAGCTGAGTTGTTAGCTAATGCTCGTTGACCTTGTCCATCCCACCAGTTACCTGCCTTAGCATGTGCCATCTTGTCGTCTGTCAAATCAGACAAGCTGATCATAGCGGAACGACGCACTCCTCCCACCACAACAACTTCCCCGATCTTGCATAGAATGTCATGACACTCCAGCGAACTGAGCTTTCGTCCAGCTGCTGTCTTAAACTTACTAATAAC
>Ga0247722_10001357_pt1 | contig 13598 bp, 10 predicted proteins | sample MSEWelMarce3H_FC_FD_189094 | JGI IMG/M metagenome (GOLD analysis project Ga0247722, IMG submission 189094) | Subsurface sediment microbial communities from gas well in West Virginia, United States - MSEEL Well Study Marcellus 3H_FC | ecosystem: Environmental > Terrestrial > Deep subsurface >... | reverse complement strand
GTATATTTCATTATATACAATATTTACAACTGGACGCACAAAATTAAAAATCTCGCGTTTAATCTCATCATTTTGAAAAAAAGCCATACAATTCTCACGAATATTTTTCATAAATATTGATATTATTTACTGTATTTATGCTATATTTTTATGATATTCCTTATACGCATCAGCGTATACAAACATATATCACTACGATAATAATCGTCATGAAAATGACTATGGTTAAATAAACATATTTCAATAAAAGCGTCCGGAATCTCAATAGTTCTGCTTCATGGTCATCAATAACTGCAATTTGCGTTTCATTGGTTACAGTATATAAGCGAGTTATATTTATGTATTTCTATTTATGTATTGCTTGTGCTTGTGCGTATATATAGATTTAGTAAAATCTTGGTAAATCATAACCAAACAGTTCATGTCTACCGAAGAAATATATGAACCTACAACTAATTTCAATTTCAATAAATTAACATTAACTGCACCAACCATCGTTTCGGGTGGAAGTTATTTCATCAAATTTCTCATGAATGGTAATCCTCTTTATATTCAACCACCCAAATGCATTACCAAGCAAGGTATTATAAAATCGGGGAAAAAGATGTATTGCGACCTAATGATGACGAATATTCACGAACAATTTATTCAATGGTTGGAAAATTTAGAGAATTATTCCCAAGATTGTATTTTCACAAATCGCGAAAAATGGTTTGAAACACAGTTGGAAAAGACGGATATAGAGAATTCATTTTCATCACCAGTGAAAACTTATAAATCGGGGAAATTCTATATTATACGAACGAATGTCCCGACACGTTTAGGAAAATGTGTATTGAAAATCTACGACGAAAATGAGAATGATATTGATATTGAGCAAATCCAAGATACGACTAATGTAATTACCATCTTGGAATTTCAAGGTATCAAATGTTCAGCACGGAGTTTTCAAATTGAGATTGAAATCAAACAGATGATGGTATTAAAACCGAGCAATTTATTTGAACGATGTGCGATTCAGCCGAATAAAGCGGATTTAGCAAAACCGGCCGATTTAGGAAAAATAGAAGCCGAACCAGAATCCGAACCAGAATCCAATATTACGACTATTTTAGAAGAAAGTCAGCCAGCTACTCATTTAGAAGAATTGTCTAATATGGAAGCGGAGGTGGAAGTGGAGGCGGAAGCAGAAAACCCTGATACTTATATTAGTTCTAATATTATGACTGAAATTGATTTTAATTTAGAAGAATTGCCTGAAACCGATACCGTTCAATTGAAAAAACGAAATGAAGTTTATTATGAGATGTATCGCGAGGCCAAGAAAAAAGCCAAGATTGCCCGGCGTTTAGCACTTTCATCTTATTTAGAAGCAAAGCGGATTAAAAATACTTATATGTTGGATGAAATTGACGATGATAGCGATAGTGGACCAGACGAAAGTGATGAAGAGGATGGTGAAGAAGATGGTCAAGAGATTAGTCAAGAGATTGGCCAATAAAATAATATAAAGGAAAATCAAAAATCGCGGTTAAAACCATTCTATCACTTGTAAAATAAATTTATTCTTTAATGATATATATAAGAAGTATGTTCAAAGATATTCAAGCAGGTCTTTCCAGATTTTTAGGCAAACGATGGATTCCTATAGTTGTTATTGTCGTAATATGTGCGATATTGATGTTTTATTCCAGTTCTAAGACCAGTGTATTAGATAGAATGGACACGGGTTATGCACATGCTCCTCAACAACAACCGCAACCACAACAACAGCCACAGCAGCAAATGCCTGTCGGCGGGGGTGCCGGTGCCGCAGGCACTGCTGTTCAGGGTGGCTTCACTATGCAACCCGTAGCTAATCCTTCGGACTTGTTGCCCCAAGATTCCAACAGCCAATGGGCCAGTTTGAACCCCTTGGGCGGTGGAAATGTCGCCATGCCCGATTTGCTATCGGCTGGATATCACATTGGTTTAGACACTATTGGACAGACCTTGAAAAACGCCAACTTGCAATTGCGTTCTGACCCGATAATTGAAAAGACGGATATTGGACCATGGAACCAAAGCACATACGAGCCGGACTATGGAAGAGTTCCTTTGGAAGTTGGCTATGGACAACGTTAATACCAGCGATTTCGCAATGGTCTATAACATAAATGAAGGCATGCCTAAAACTACCAAAAAAGACACATGTGTAAATTGTTAGTCCTTTCTGGTAGCTTAACGGTTAAACGTAAAATAATTCAAAAAAAGTAATATATTGTTATTATAACTAGTAACAATATATGCAAATACATACATGTCCCAATGGGCTTCGTATTATACATGAAACGCCGCTATCCAAATTACCCATAACATCTATACAAATATTTTGCGATGTTGGGTCTATATACGAACATGATGGAATACGCGGTGCATCGCATTACATTGAACATATGTGTTTCAAAGGCACCAAGAAAATCCCCGTTGCGAAAGACATTTTCCTGGAATACGACAAAATCGGCGCATCATTCAATGCAAATACGGAAAAACAATATACGCGTTACATTGCTAAAACCCAAGATAAATATACACACAATTGTATCAGTATTATGGCGGATATGTTGCTAAACTCTACTTTTCCCAAGAAAGAATTCGGAAAAGAGGAAAAAGTGGTTATTGAGGAAAATATCAAAAATAGCGATGATTCGCAGAGCACTTTAGCCGAGATATCCGATGCGCAAATTTACGCGGGTAGTTCATATGCTTATGCGATAGATACATTGGATTATCACCAAAAATCGCGACAATTTAAATACGACGATATCGTGGAATATTATCATGCGTTTTATCGCCCTGACCGAATGGTCCTTAGTATAGTATCCAATTTATCTTTCGCCACTATTTTGAAGATTGTTAATAAAACCGATTTTGGGTCCAAGACTCTTGATAAATCCTGTATATCCGAAAAATACGCGATTTCGGCAACAATACCCAATCAAACTGATATACAATACAAATTAGTATCTAGACCCCATTTAAATACGACGCATTTAGTCATTTCCTTTAGAATATGTAATTGGGCAGATACGGACCGGTTTGCTCTAAATATATTGAAAAATATTCTGTCTGGGTCGATGAGTAGCCGAATGTTTATGTTGTTACGCGAAGACAATGGACTAACTTACACGTCCCAAGCTTTCACGGTATATTATAAACATTCGGGTGAATTAACATTATACGCAGAAGTAGATAAAAACAAAATAATCGCAAATGGCGAGAAAATGGGGGTATTGCCTTTACTCATACACATGCTAAATAAATTGTGCGAAGATGGTATTACAGGAGCAGAATTGACTTTGGCGAAAACGTCAATTCAAAATAACAAACTCATGCATTTTGAAAATAATGCTGTATCTGCAAATCACAATGGACTAGAATTATTATTACAAACTGATTCTACCAAGGAAATCATTTCGTATCGCAAAATATATGATACCTATTATGCAGGTATTAGCGTAGCCAAAATAAATCGCGTTATTAAAAAGTATTTGAGAAAAATGGCTATGAATGTATGTATGATAGGTAATCAATTACCTAGTTTGAAAAACGTGAAAAGGGAATGCGAAAAATTTATGATGTAATTGTATATAATTATGTCGCTAAGTTCGCGAAAAAGTCGCGTTTTAAATAAAGTTTTGTATGTTGATAATAAAATAGGCCAAGCATTAACGCCCAACTCTTCTGGTGTATTTCCATTTTTATCTGCGGGTAGTAGTGGAGGCGGTGGCGGGCCAGGTTCAACTGGCCCTACAGGTTCATTTAGCGGAATCATTGACCGTGATATTATACCAAATGCATATGATACGATTAATTTAGGTAGCACTGGAGCGCGATTTAATGATATGTGGTTACGCCATCTTTATTTGTCTGGGTCGTCTATTCAGTTTGATAATGGTTCTATTATTACCTCTAATGACGGGTCAATTGCATTGCCTCTTGGCTCAACTATTGGCGGCGTGAATCCAGGAACACTCACTATAAAAGGTGGATTAGCTAATACATCGCTTCTTCCTACAAATGCTGCATTAGGTGACGGTTACATTATTAATGCGCGTATGTTTATTTGTATTATAGCGAACCCCGGGACATATGCATCTAACCCGAGTGGGTGGACAGATGTAGGACCAGTTCAAGGCCCGCAAGGGGTGAAAGGAGAAGCCGGTGTCCGCGGATTAATTGGTCCTATGGGTGTTACTGGACCACTTGGTCCGACAGGATTCACTGGAGAACAAGGCCCAGCCGGTTTTAGCACAAATACGGGTTCGACTGGGTCACAAGGTCCAACCGGTAATACGGGTATGCAAGGTATTCAAGGTATACAAGGAGTAACTGGGTCACAAGGACCGACGGGAAATACGGGAAATACAGGACCGACAGGCAATACAGGAACAACGGGTAACACTGGACCAGAAGGGCCGACGGGCAATACGGGCAATACAGGCAACACAGGCAATACGGGTGATACGGGTAACACTGGACCAGAAGGGCCGACGGGCAATACAGGAAATACGGGAAATACAGGAACAACGGGCAACACTGGACCAGAAGGGCCGACGGGCAATACAGGCAATACTGGAAATACAGGCAATACGGGCAACACTGGACCAGAAGGGCCGACGGGCAATACGGGCAATACGGGAAATACGGGTGATACAGGACCAACCGGAACCAGTCTTTGGACAATAAGTTCTAGTGATATGTATTTTAATACAGGATTTGTTGGTATTGGTAAGACAAGTCCCTTAACTAGTTTAGATATAAATGGTAATGTATTTGTAAGTGGAAGACTTGGTATTAATAATACCGCACCCATATATGATTTAGATGTAACTGGTAATATTCGCGCAACATCAAACATGTTATTGACTAGCGGTAATCTATCGGTAACTGGAAATGGATATATTAGTGGAAGACTTGGTATTAATAATTTAGCCCCTGCATATTCTTTAGATACGTCTGGAAACTGTCGTGTAACTGGGTCTAGTTTCTTATCAAATATACAAGAAAAAATCACACCCACTACTGGAACATCACCTGCATACATCGCAGATTATTCCCTAGGTTCCGTATTTGTTCTAAATGTTGCGGCAACAGCCAATTATTCATTAAGTGTTATAAATTTACCATCTATTACGGATAATACTAAAAGTTATGTGGTTTGTGTATTGAACCCGGCGGCATTAAGTGCAGGTTCACCAACATTTTATTGTAGCACTTTATATGCTAGCACAACTGGTTCACAAGGTTCTGCTGTAACACAAAGATTTAGCGGGGGGTCTGCTGCTATATCTATATCTAGTTCAACCTATACAGTTCAGCAAATAGCATTAACATATTTATCAGGCACGTTATATGCTACGTCGGCTGTTTCGGGATTTTCTTAAACCCAGAAAATATTGGGTGTATTATTTTTACAGGTCTGATATACTGTAAAAATATAACATTATAAAGTATGTTCTAGATGTTTAGCTCAATTGCAACACTTACGCGATTGCAAACGCGAGCTATTGCTTTACGACAATATATATTAGCTGGTGGCGAAGGAACAAATTTAGCTTATTCAACAAATGGAATTACATGGACTACTATAGCCGCGAATATGTTTTCAACACGATGTAGTACTATAGCATATACCGGGTCTATATGGGTAGCTGGTGGCCAAGGAAGTGTAAATACATTAGCATATTCAAATAATGGGACTATTTGGATAGGTCTAGCAAAAACAGTATTTTCAACGGCTTGTAATGCAATTGCTTATAATGGGTCTATGTGGGTTGCTGGCGGTCAAGGAACAAATACATTAGCCTATTCAAATAATGGAACTGGATGGATAGGATTAGGAACATCTATATTTACTGCAGGAGGAACTGCAATTGCTTGGAATGGGTCTATGTGGTTAGCTGCAGGCGTTGGCACTAATATATTAGCTTATTCAGTAGATGGGTTAACATGGACAGGTTTAGGAATTAATATATTTAATGTTGCATGTTATGGTATTGCATGGAATGGAACTATTTGGGTAGCAGTCGGCCAAGGAATAAATACACTTGTATGGTCTATAGACGGATTTTCTTGGTATGGATTAGGTAGAACCACTTTTTTAACAACAGGATATGGTATTGCATGGGGACAAAACTCATGGGTGGCTGTAGGTGCTGGAACAAATACGATAGCATCATCTAGTGATGGTATATCATGGTCTGCAACCACTACTAATATTGTATCTGGTCGCAGTGTTGCATGGTCCGGGTCAAATTGGTTTGTAGCAGGAGATAGTTCTAATATAGCATATTCGCCAAATGGCCGAACATGGTCTACCGCTGGAATTCCTTTTCCCAACATCAAGGCTTTAGCAAGTAATTTTAGACCAGTATTATCCGCAGGTTTGGTAAGTGGAACATTGCCTACTATTCCATATTCACCAGATTTTTCTTCATCATTAATCGTAGGTGGAGGAACAGGTAATTATAATATAGCATTTTCAAATAATGGGACGGCATGGACCGGTATAAGTGCTGGCGGTTTCACAACTAGTTGTAATGGTATAGCATATAATGGCTCATCATTATGGGTAGCAGTCGGCCAAGGCACTAATACAATTAGTTATTCAACTAATTTATATACTTGGACAGGGTTAGGCATTTCAATATTTAGCACTAGTGGAAAAGCAATTGCATGGTCCGGTTCTATGTGGGTTGCCGTAGGAGCTGGAACAAATACAATTGCATATTCAATAAATGGAATTACGTGGACTGGAGTCACAAATAGCACCAGATTATTTACAACATCGGGAAATGCCGTAGCATGGAATGGTTCATTATGGATATCATCCGGCACCGGCTCTAATATATCTGCTTTTTCACTGGATGGAATTACATGGACTGGATTAGGATATAATGTATTTTCTGTAAATAATAATGGTATTGCATGGAACGGTTCAATGTGGGTATCCGCTGGTTCAAGCATAAATACATTGGCTTGGTCAGCCGACGGCACAACATGGTTTGGATTAGGAACAACTATATTTTCAACTCAGGGTAATGCGATAGCATGGTCTGGGTCTGCATGGGTTGCGTGTGGTTCAGGAACAACAAACACATTAGCATATTCAACATCAGGCACAATATGGACCGGTCTAGGTAAAACCACATTTTCTACATCGGGAATAAATATAGCATGGAATGGTTCAATGTGGATTGCGGGGGGGCAAGGGACAAATACATTAGCATATTCAACCGATGGAATTAGTTGGGTAGGATTATCAACTACTATTTTTGATACTATTGGTAATGGATTTTCGGCATATCAATATCCCATATTACTCGCAAATTCTACGGCAACCTTACCTATACCAATACGCCCTGCATTTAATTCTACATTAGTTGTAGCAGGAGGCCAAAATAATAATTATAATATATCATTCTCAAATAATGGGACTGTATGGACGGGTATTAGCACTGGCGGATTAACTCTATGTAATGCTATAACTTATACGGGCTCAATGTGGATGGCTCTAGGCACAGGAATAAATACTATTACTTATTCAACTGATTTATATAATTGGGTTGGATTGGGTGCAACTATTTTTTCAACTGCCGGTTATATGATAGCACAAAACGGTTCTATGTATGTCGCCGTTGGGTCAGGCACAAATACTCTCGCATATTCATTTAATGGAACAAGTTGGATTGGTCTAGGCACATCTATCTTTTCTACCCAAGGTAACACAATTGTATGGAATGGAACAATGTGGATTGCAGGTGGTTTAGGCGGAAATACACTTGCATACTCTTATAATGGAACAACGTGGACCGGCTATATATTTCCAAATGCATTAACTACGGCATGTTATAGTCTTGCATGGAATGGAATGATATGGGTAGCTGCCGGTAGTGGGGGTGATACATTAGCTTGGTCTAAAAATGGAACGCTTTGGTATAGATTAGCCGCAACAGTATTTAGCACGCAAGCAAATGGGGTTGCATGGAATGGATCTATGTGGGTTGCGTGTGGTCAAGGAACGAATACGATTGGATATTCAGTTGATGGAACTACTTGGACAGGCATAGGAACAGGCATATTTTCTACTTCCGGCCAAAGTATATTATGGTCAACCGCAAATTCTATGTGGATAGCGGGCGGTAAAGGGACTAATACTATGGCTTATTCTGCTAATGGTTCAACTTGGTTAGGCTTAGGAACCTCTATATTTTCTACTACTAATACATTTTCTGCTTATAGTAATACTATAGAAAATAGTGCGGTTTATCCTCTATCATTACCAGCTTCTGCAGCATTATTCAATTCATCTTTATTTTTAGCAAGTTCAGATTCTGGTTCAGGTAATTGTATATTATATTCAAATAGTCCAAATTCAACTAATTGGACAGGTCTTGGAACATCCATGTTTTTGAATGGTTCATGTGTGAATATTGCCTATAACGGTATTCCATATAATGAACTTGCATATTCTGGTTCAATGTGGGTAGCAGTTGGGTCTGGAAATAATTCAATATGTTATTCATATAATGCACATGTTTGGTATGGTTTAGGGTCAACTTATTTAGCCGGGGCTGGTAAAACTGTTGCATGGAATGGTTCAATGTTTGTTGCTGGTGGTAATGGAGCTAATAGTTTGATTTATTCAACCAATGGACAAACATGGAATAATGCAACTTCTGGGTTATTTCTTTCATGTTTAAGCGTTGCTTACGGTAATTCTATGTGGGTTGCAGTTGGTTCAGCTAATGATACATACCCTAATGTAGCCGCATATTCAACAAATGGTATTACATGGACAGGATTAAGTGGTTTATGGGGATTAATGTCTTCATATTCTACGACTATTGGGCAAATAGGATATGCAAGAAATTTATCGGTTTCATGGAATGGAACTATTTGGGTAATTATTGGATATAGCGCATACAAAACAATATGGTCAATTGATGGTATTAATTGGTATGGCGGACATAAGTCGATATTTAACTACGAATTTAAATCTTGTATTGCATGGAATGGCTCAATGTTTGTAGGTATATCAACAGGGGGAAGTGGTGAATTAGCATATTCTAGTGCTGGGACAACTAATTGGGTCGGCGTAAGTATAAGTTTTGGTTCGTATAATTCAAATTGTGCAATTACATGGACCGGGTCAATGTGGATTCTATCTTCATCTAATACAACTAATGCTCTATTCTATTCAATTAGTGGAATTTCATGGTCAGGAATTATTGGAACGGGTGCAACCAGGTTTAGATTTAATTCATTCTCGGCATATAATTATCCTATATTACCAGCAAATCCTATAACTATTACTCCTCCAGCAATTCCATATACTTTAAATAGTTCTACATTAATAGTCACTGGATATAGTAATAATACAACACCAGGATTTACTATTTGTATATCAAATGATGATGGAATAACATGGACTCAAACAACTAGCGCGTCATTAAATTTGGATAATACTAATTATACTAGAGGTCAAATAGCATATAATGGAATATTATACACCGCCGGTTCATGTTATTCATATAATTTATCACATTGGTATAAAAGCATTGGATATTCTAATTCAGTTCAATCCCTATATACAATATGGAATGGTTCTCATTTTATTTCATATCAAGGTCCGGGTATTAACTATTCAACTAATGGTATTACTTGGTCACTTCCATTAAATCCTGGCGGTAGTGCCGCTGGATTAATATGGAATGGTTCTACGTGGATTGCTTCAACAAAAATGAATGGTCATTATTCTTCAACAAATGGAATTACATGGACATATTATTCAAAACCGAATAATATGGGTTATGTATATGCTATAGGAGGTAATTCTACAATAACTATTTTTGCTGGATTAGCTACTAATTATTCAACACCAGTTGCATTTTATTCTACAGATTTAAATACATGGACCCCAATAACAGTTAGTGGTTTTACTTTAAGTACCACGACTTTTACCTTTAATTCAAATGAAAGTTTACCCAGCCAATATACAACAATTACTTGGAATGGTTCTATGTTCTTAATGACTGGTACTGGAAATGGTAGACAAAATATGTTATATTCAACAAATGGAATAACATGGTCAAGTATTACTCTAGATACTGGTTATAATATACTTTATCCAACCTGGACTGGCTCAAGATGGATAGCCACTTATAATGGTGGTTCTACAAATCCAATATTAGGATATTCAACGGTAGGAACAGCATGGACAGCAATGACTACTGGATTGAGTGGTAAACTAGGTGGATTAGTTTATATAAAACAAAATGTCCCCTCATAAACCCACTTTATTCAAAACATAACATTCCAAGATTTTAGGCGTTGTTAAATGATATTGGTTGATAACCAAAACAAAGAAAAAATATTCAAAAATACCAATTATACCCAAGAATTTGATTGTCTTGTTAAATTCATTAACAAATTTAGAATGTGCAAAATAATGGCCCACTTGATTATACCATCTAGGTTTTACCAAGATTTGACTATATACCTCAATTTTATTTATTGTAACCATAGGATTCGTTTCGCTACCACCACTATCACACCTTTCCCGAATTTCTTCTATATCTGTTATTATCGGCCGATTGATAATTGGCCGCGTCATAATATACACATCATATGCAAATAGGGCAACGAAAATCGTAGAAGTTCCATATACAAAATACACGGGTTTAGATAAAAGGGCCGTATTATAATCGGCGAGTTGCACTAAATAATCCGTATTTTTACAATCGCCTATATCCTGTATCGCCGTCTGGTTCAAATAGGTGGGTGGTATATAAATATTATCCAAATAAGTATTCAATAAAGATTCCAAGAATTCGTTGAATTTCTCGCTTTCTAGCTGCGATACATAATATACATAAAATGCGATTTCAAACGTGGATATTAAATAAAAATGAATGTAATAATATAGAATATTTTCGTATTTTGGTTTATTCCAAAACATAATTGTATTTACTAATATAATCTGTAAATACAATTAAACCAATAAAGAATTCAAATAGGGTATAAAATGCCCTATTTTAACTGATTATCGGTCATGACCTAGAAGAATTAAACTGTGACCTTGTCCCAGTTTAATTCTTCAACGGTTTATATAGGTTTTATTGTTATACTATAATGGTGTAATTCATTTCTTGGGTTTGCAAAAATAACCAATCAATGCTTCAACTAACGAAAAACACCAAGTTTCGTCTTTTTGAATAACCGCAATATTCATTCGCAAAAGACTTACCGACGCATCTACGGTTTCTTCTATTTCATAAATATCTAGATGCGATAAAGGCAATAACTCTGCGTCCAATATACTATCAATAGTATACTGAACTATATTGATTATATCCACGTTTTTCAATAATTTTTCTAGAACCACCGAATTATATATGTTCGAAATAAGTAATATAATTAGCGGGAAATCGTGTAAAACAATTCGTCTATACTCTATAATATCATTCAAGTGCGACGAGATTTTATAAAATGCGTCCGGGTTTTCATTCAATAATTCATTCAAATATGCGATTTCATTGTCGTTTAGTTGCGTTGATAAATTCGTATTATTTGTCGCTAAATTGCGCAATAATATTTTTCTCAACTGGTCAATAGACATCGTATGTATAATCACGATAAATTTTTGATAAAAATGAAATATATAGGTATATTATACAATGGACAAACTTGATATTTTAGGATATATTATCATTGGCTTCATATTAATCGCATGTTTATATATTTATTTCCAGACCGACGATTTCCAATTAAAATGTATTGTATCAACTGTTGATGGTAATAAATATTGCGTAAGAGAGCGCGAAAAAGTGCAAGCCGCTGCCGATTTATTAGCTACTGTTACCGAAAAGTGCAAATCATTAGTCAAATACACGGTGGATAAATTCCCCGGACAAGATAATGTAAACCGATTAAGCGAAAATTTCAATCCCCAAAAAGTGATGGAGACTTTACCTACCAGCAATTATACGGCATATAGCGAAAACAAGGGCGAGAAAATCGCGTTCTGCTTGAATAAAGTCAAAGGGGAAAATGATAATATGATTGATGAACATACATTAACATTTGTTGCTATCCATGAACTCGCACATACTATGACGAAATCCATTGGACATAAATCGGAATTCTGGGATAATTTCAAATTTTTACTGGAAAATGCAAAAGATGCAGGTATTCATGACCCAGCCGATTATAAAAAAAATCCTAAGAATTATTGCGGGATGGAAATACATGATAACCCATATTATGATGTTTAACCTTCATAATACCAGCGATTCCTTGCGGAATCGCAATGGTATTACTTGTTTATGTGAAGGCATGCCTAAAACTACCAGAAAGGACACATGTCTCCTTTCTGGTAGCTTAACGGTTAAACCAACGAAGAATTAAACTGTTTATTGGTCTATGCAAATGAAGATGGCGGCGATGGCGGTAATATATTATACATGCATATTGCGGCTAGTATCATCACTCCAGCCGATGTAATATCATCATCGTCATTATTATTATTATTACCATTTTGCTTAATATTTATTTTTTGATTTATTTTGTCTACTTCTTTATTGACCCATTGTTTTCCATCAAAAGTTGTGTAATAGTGGTTAGTATAATACTTGTTTTTCATAAAACGACTCATATATTGACCCCTCATTTTGCCTAAAACAAATCGTTTTTGAAGTGTGCGATATACGCGGTTCATTCTTAGTCTGAATATATTATTTGTTATAAGTAATATATTTTTGTTCAATTTTCTATTACAACGACCAGAATCCTTCAACGGTTTATATACCCCTTTGTCTGTAAAACCGATTTCATATTTTGGTGTATAGTTTGGCGTGATTGTATAGCCCCAGCCGAACCCGTATTCGGCGTATATTCATATATTTTTTTATAAATGGCTTGATATGCCGGTAACCGTGAAGCGTTAATATGATTAAATAAAGGATTACGCATAACACCTAAATTAACCGCCGTTTTGAAAATTATACCAAATGTATATGACGGATTTTCAACAGTGCATGATAATATCGGCGTTTGAAGATATCCCTTATTCAATATTCTCGTGCATATATTTTCGTGCAGGGTCATAATAGACCCCGTATATTTCATCGTTTTCAAACAATGAATCAAAGATTCAGTCAAAACGCCCACATATTCATTTAGCGATATATCAAATACCGAGAGACTGATTTGCGAATCTTTGCATCCACTAATCATATAAATATTCGGATTCGAAATTACTTTATTACTATATTGCTTCTTATTGTAATTATTATTAGAAATATATTGAAATTCCCATTCCAAATCGCATAAAGATGCACTATGGCAACAATCAAATATCAAAAACGCGCGACATTTTATATTTTTAATAATACTAAATAACTCTTTATCGGTTATGAAGCCTGCAGTCATATAATCTACAGGCACGAGTGCTTGGTCCATATTATAAATCACGTGCGAACTCGCATCAATAGTCACTGATTGGTCCGAGATATTGGGTATTTGCGTTCCATGTCCCGAGTAATGTATCCAGATTT
>Ga0247722_10001356_pt1 | contig 13602 bp, 27 predicted proteins | sample MSEWelMarce3H_FC_FD_189094 | JGI IMG/M metagenome (GOLD analysis project Ga0247722, IMG submission 189094) | Subsurface sediment microbial communities from gas well in West Virginia, United States - MSEEL Well Study Marcellus 3H_FC | ecosystem: Environmental > Terrestrial > Deep subsurface >... | reverse complement strand
CTTAAAACTTGGGGGACGGGTGACTTAGTTGCTAAAGTTGTTAATAGTTATAACAACGGAGCAAACCCTAAAATTGCTAGTTTAGCATAATATTTTTCAGATTTAGTTGTATTATTCAAATAGTTTTAGTATTTTAGTATTCTAAAACTATTATATGCCAAACGAAATTTGTATCTTGTGTGGTAAAGAAACCACGGTTGACATTAACACTCACGTTGATTACAGAACAGGTTATATTGAAGGTGCTGGACAATTATGTGCCGAATGTTATTTAAAAGGTACTGACAGAGAACACATCACAATACCAAAACGTTTCATTAATGAATACCCCAACGATATGGAGTTAGGTTCAAAGGTTAGAAAATTCTTTCACGATACATACGAATAATATGAACATTTTCTTTTTAGATTGGAACCCCAAGTTATGTGCACAATATCATAACGATAAACACGTTGTTAAAATGATATTGGAAACTGCTCAATTACTTTGTGGAGCACATTGGGCAACCAACGGAGAAGCACCGTATAAACTATCCCACAAGAATCACCCATGTTCTAAATGGGTTAGAGAAGATTTGCAAAACTATATTTGGTTAGTTGATTTAGGATTTAACCTATGTCAGGAATACACTTACCGTTATGGAAAACGTCACAAAACCCAAGACATAATTGAATGGTGTGCTTATCATAGACCCAAAATAAAAGACTTAGAGTTTACACCACCCGCACTTGCAATGCCTGAAGAATTTAAGGTTTATGGAGACACAATCCAATCTTATCGCAATTATTACATTGGGGACAAAAAAGGATTCTGTGTATGGAAAGGTAGAAATACTCCAGAGTGGTTCCAATTGTAATAATCCGAGTATTTATATACATATAAGAAATCTACAATCAAATGAAAGAAATATTAAAGAAAGATTTATTGGCTAAATTAAACGAATCATCCCTTGAAATGGATGAAATGTCAAAATATAATCCGGGTAGAGAGGAGAAGAATCCTTGGGATGAAACACCCGAAGAGAGAGCTGAAAGACAAAGATTTGAGAAAAGATCTGTTACAAAGTCTTATCGTTTCCAAAAACCCCCAATTGGTACACAACCTAAAGATATGCCACCAGTTGATGTTTGGATTTATAATCCAACAAAGGACCCACAAGGTGAAAGGACTGCGGTAATCCCGACAGGGTTAGTGCCAATTACTGAAGAAGAACTAAGAGCAGCTAACCCTAAATTTTTTGAGTGGGCTCAAAAAGAAATGGGAGATAGAGTTCATATTATTCAAATGAATAAAGTTCATCATGACCCTCTTGAACCAGGTAAAGCTAAACCGTCACCTAAAGCACTTAATCTTAGACAAAAAACTAATTTAAGTTTTGAAACTAAAGATTCTGGACCAATAACCGATAGAAATAAAATATTAAGAAGTTTTAACCCTATTGTTAGTAAAGTTTTAATTAATCAACAAGTAAATGATAAGTTAATTGAATCTGGATTTCCTCCATTAAAAATGCCGGACCAAATGTTTAAAGGTCAAAAGGCACCAATTGATAGACACAGTACAATTACTAATAGTGAAATTAATTTTGGTGGTCACAACTATGATTTTTATTTGAACATTGCAGATTTTGCACAAGCAAATGAAGATAGATTATATGGTGATGCACCAACTGTGGATATATTAACAACTCACATGCCTCGTCAATACAATCCTGGTGCTAACTGGGATGCGTTAAGACCAACTGAGAATATGGATATAAATTATAAAGAGGATCCATTAACTCCATTATTAAAATTACCAAAGAGAGGATATCGTCCTGAAGATAGAGATGTTGCGGTTTCAAGTAGTATCTCAGTTAGAGGGGTTGAAAAAATACAAAATGATGGTAATTCAATATATGAGTGGACAGTTGATTTCAGTACTTTAATTGGTAAGAAATTAAAAGACCAAATGAGAATTTCTGGTAACGATAGACAAAAAGATAAGAATTTTACATGTACCGAAGCATCCGAACCATTTTTATGTGCTGGCAACCCATTACAATATTCTGAGTGTGTAGAAGGATTGGTTAAATGTTTAAACAAAATTAAGGGAGATATTTTATCAATGGATGTTACCGAAGAATTAGAATCAAGAAGTGTTGTGGATAGAAGTGATATCACACAAAGAATGAATGAAGATACAATTACTAAATTAGTATCAACTATCATGAAAGAAATAAAAAGAAAATAACCTCTCCTTGGTAATTTCCAAGGTTTGACCTACGTAGGGTTTCAGTTAGTCCCCCAAAGAAATTTGGGGGATTTTTTTTGCAATATTTTGGAATATCAAAAAAAATATCTATTTTTGTGTATAAACTAACTAATCATGTCAACAAATTACTACAGAATACCTAGACACGAAGAAATGGAATCTCGTAAACAAACCTTAATTGGATTTGTAAATAACCTTGATTTATCACCAGAAAACATTGAAGGGGGGTTTAAAACCATCAGTCCAAGAAAGGATTGGGAATGGTTCTCACCTTGGGATATGTTTTTGGAAGACACCTCAATTCATCTTGGTAAGAGAAGTATGGGTTGGAAATTCTGTTGGAATTTTCATAAGGACAAATACTATCAAAATAAAGAATCATTGTTGGAATTTATTCGTGATGGTCGTGTAGTTGATGAATATGGTGAAGAACAAAATGTGGAGGAATTTATTTCCATGGCACTTGGATGGGGTGAACCTGATGGTTCAGTGGTTAACGAAGAGTATCGTAGAAAACAAAGAACAAATGGCATGGGTTCATTTTTTGATAAGGCAGAATATGATGATAAAATAATTGACGGACTTCGTGTGAGTTCGTCAACAGATTTTTGTTAATATGAGTAACGAGTTAATATTTGTTTTAGTGTTCTTTTGGGTAGTGTCTGCCTCTTATACGATGTATTATCATAATAAAAATTGGACATTAGGTTTAGACATGATAATAGGTGCAATATTGTTAGGACCCATATTGGCATTGATTGTTGGGGATGATGTAAAGAGAATAGAAAAACACTATAAACAAAAGGAGAAAGAGAGTAATGTCACACATAGAAGATGGTTCCAACTAAGTGATAGGATTAACAGAGAACGAATGAGACCGACTTGGTTTCGAACTATTCCACCCCCACCACCGTTATCACGAGTGGAACGTGCAAGGTCAGAAAGAGATGAGGCAATTAGAACGGCAAGAGAAAGAATAGAACCACCAAATAGACGACCAAATAATAAAGACTTCAAATTTTTTAGAGGATGATAAAAATAGATAACAATATAAAAGTTTGGATAACATCCGACACACACTACAACCACACAAACATATGTAGAGGTGTAACTAATTGGAGAATGCCTGATGGTTCGATACCTGAATCACAAACAAGAGATTTTGATACTCTTGATAAAATGAATTCCTCAATTGTTAATAACATCAACGAACTTGTTGGTCAAGATGATGTGTTGATACATACAGGTGATTGGTCATTCGGTGGGTTCGAAACTATTGAAGAATTTTATAACAGATTAATCTGTAAGAACATACATCTTGTATTGGGTAACCATGACCATCACATTGATAAGAATAGAGAAAACATTAGAAGTAAATTTTTAAGTGTTAATTGGTTCGAGCAATTCTCATATCAAGGTGAGACCATTGAAGTCTGTCACTACCCAATTGCATCTTGGAATGGACTTCGTAAGGGACGTGTTCACCTTCATGGTCACTGTCACCTACCTAACCATAAAAAGTTCGGTAATGGACGTAGAATGGACGTAGGAATGGATGGTAACCCCGAGTTTGCACCATATGATTTGAAAAGATTATTAAACGATATGAAGAAACGACCAATTGGTTCTGAATTGGGTGTTGATGATCATCATATGGATGAAATGTTAAATGTTGATAGATAATTTTTTTATTTGGAAAATAATTTGTATATTTTTTTAAACAAAAACCACACATGAAAGAAACATTAAAAAAAGTATTTGACAAGAGTGTCTTAGCTGTTGTCGGGGTAGTATTTGGATTTTTTATTATATTCGAATACATTGTATTTCCAGGATTAACTACTGCAGATTCTTACACTAACATCATTGCCGCACTTGTTGGGATATTCTCAATATTATTTGTGTTTCATTTTGTACAGTGGAAAGACCTATTTGAATTTTTATCTAAAAAAGATGAAATCATTCCACCCGGTGAAACGGAGTATGATTATATTCCAAAGAAAGAGATTGTTAAAAAGAAAAGGAACCCAAAACAATTTCCCGAAGTTAAAAGTGAAGAACGATTTGTAAAAACAAGAAAAAAAATTAATAAAAAATAATATGGCAAGATTTAGAAAAAAACCCGTAGTAATAGATGCGGTACAGTACGATGGTAATTTTAGATGTTTAGATTGCTTCTCAATTAGTGAAGTGTCACATTTTATTGTTTCAAAAGATTCAGAGGGTAAACAATGTATTAAGATACCAACATTGGAGGGTGAGATGATTGCTTCGATTGGTGATTATATCATTAGAGGAGTACAAGGTGAGTACTATCCATGTAAACCTGATATTTTTGAAATGACGTATGAAATGGTAGAAAATTAAAAACAATATGGAAAAATTTAATAGATACAATTTACGATGGGATGACCATGGTAATAGAAGGTCTGAAGAAGAATTAGACCAAATGGAATTAGAATTTAATAATCAACAAAAAGAAAGACAAACAAAAATTATGAAAAGTATTTTAATTGGTGTAGCGGGATTTTTTACCCTAACATTTTTATTCTTCTCTTGTGAGAGAATCGACGCGGGACACGTTGGTGTCAAAGTTAATCAATATGGTGACAATAAAGGTGTAGATGATGTGGTTGCAGTTACGGGTATGGTATTTTATAATCCACTCACAACTGCCGTTTACGAGTTCCCAACGTTCATTCAACATAAAGAATATAAGGGAGAGAATTCATTCGTAGTAAACAGTAAAGATGGATCTGAATTTAGTGTGTCACCTATCATGAACTACTCAGTTCAAAGAGATAAAGTACCGGCTATTTTTAGTAAGTATCGTAGACCATTGGAAGATATTGAGGAAGGATTCTTAAAGACTGCGGTATACGATGCGTTCAGATTGGCAACTAACAAATACACGGCGGACGAGTTGATTTCAAATAGAGCAGTGTTTGAGGTAGAAGTTCGTAGATTATTGGATGGACAATTATTAAAAGAGGGATTTGTAATCAATCAATTCACATCTAATTTGATTTATCCTGAAACATTTAAGAAATCAATTGAGGCTAAGAACAACGCAGTTCAGGCGGCGTTGAGAGCAGAGAATGAAGTTAAAACCGCAGAGGCTCAAGCTAAGATTAAAGTAGCAACAGCAGAAGGTAATGCTCAAGCAATGTTAACATCGGCAAAGGCGGAAGCGGAATCAAATAGAATGAAACAAGTTACATTGACACCATTGTTATTACAATTGGAGTACATCAATAAGTGGGATGGTAAGTTACCTGTTTACGGTACAGTTCCTCAAATGTTTAAGAACATACAATAATGAAATTTACTAAGACAGACATTGAGGGTTGTTTTATAATAAATTACGATACGTTTGTAGATAGTAGAGGATACTTCGCGGTACCATATAACAGAGAAGTTTTTAATGATAACGTGGGATATGATGTTGAGTTCGTTCAGGATAATATGTCATATTCTCATTTAGGGACTATCAGGGGACTTCATTTCCAAACAGGTGAGTACGAACAAGCTAAACTTGTTACGTGTACTAATGGATGTGTATTGGACGTTATCGTTGATATTAGAAAGGATTCCCCAAGTTATGGTAAGGTTGTTAAGGTGGAACTCGGTGCAACATTAAACAAACAGGTGTTTGTACCGAAAGGATGTGCACACGGATTCTCTGCGTTAAGTGATAACACAATATTTCAATATAAGGTTGATAACCCATATAATAAAGAAAGTGAGGGTGGGATTATATACAATGACCCAACTTTGAATATTGATTGGGGGGTGAGTGATTTTTTTGTAAGAGTCTCAGAAAAGGACTTAGAACTCCCAACTTTCTTGTCTTTATAGTGTATTTATAAAAATAAAACCTAATAACAAGTATTTATATATAAAATAGAATTATGTCAAAAGTTATTAAATTAAAACAATCTGATATTGAAAGAATTGTTTCAAATATAGTTAACGAGCAAGAAATGGGGGATGTAAATCCTGATAGTATTGCTCACGAAGAAGAAATAGATGAGGAAATGGGTGGTGGAGACATCGACGTTTATCCCGCTAAAGATGCAAAAGGTAACTTGTTTTTAGTCAACGCAAGGACTGGCCAAATTGTGGCTAAGGACTAATATATTCTAACCCTCACAGAAAATGTGAGGGTTTTTTATGCTATTTTTTGGAATATTCAAAAATTTTATTTATCTTTGTTATATGAAAAACACAGAGTACAAGATATATTGTGACATGGACGGAGTCTTGGTTGACTTTGATAAAGGTTACAAAGAATTAACCGGTGAGGATTTAACCCCTGGTGTGCATAGAAATGACACAGACTTTTGGGACCCGATTAATAAAGCCGGTTATGATTTCTGGATTAAATTGGGTTGGATGAAAGATGGTAAAAGATTATGGAATTATATTGAAAAATATAAACCAGAAATATTATCTGCACCATCTAGACAAAACGATTCAAGAGTTGCAAAACATGATTGGGTTGAAAGAGAACTACCCGACACACATTTAATTCTTAGAAGTGCAAAACATAAGAAAGATTTTGCAACACCAACATCAATTCTAATTGACGACAGGTTGGATAATATTCAAGGATGGAGAGATGCCGGCGGTATTGGTATTCATCATGTTAATACTAAACATACCATTGACCAATTAAAAGTTTTAGGATTATAAAATATAATTTATGCTATTCAAATATACTATTAGTTTGGAAGTTGAGGTTGAATTCGAGGCGCCATTGTTAGGTGCCGACAACACCAAACACAAAAGAAAGTATGCTGGGTCAATTGCAAAAAAAACACTTCAAGAGATGGTAAGTCTTAATAGTACTTCATTAATTGTTGATAGAAATATTGAAGAGGACAACTTTAATGGAACAATTAAAGGTCGTGCACATTTAGGTAAATCACTAAAAAACAAATATTAAAATGATATACGTATCAATAGACATCGAGACATCAGGTCTTGACCACGAGAAACACAAAACATTATCTATCGGTGCAATCATCGAAGATACTGAAAAGAAATTATCATACGAGGAATGTCCGAAGTTCAATGCAATTATTCTTCAGAATGAAATTGTAGGTTCACCACGAGCAATTACAATGAATAAAGAAATTATTTCGATGATAGGGGAATATCTTGAGGGTACTGATGAAGCGAGACATTTAATGAAGACACATTCTGATTATAGTTTTTATGAATCGGATGATGTGGTTAAGCAGTTCTACTATTGGTTAGAAACAAATGGTTTGGGTTATGGTTTAATGAATAGTGGACATTATGGTAAAGCTCAGGACGGTAAATGGTTACCATTAATTAATAGTGCAACCAAACCAATTACATTGAATGTTGCAGGTAAAAACTTTGGAACATTTGATAAACTATTCTTACAGCAACTTCCTTGGTGGCAAAAGTTAATCCGTACTCGTCAAAGAGTATTGGACCCTGCAATCTTAATGGTTGATTGGAAGAATGACACATCATTACCAAACTTAACAACTTGTAAAGAACGTGCGGGTGTGGATGGTATTGTAACCCACAATGCACTTGAAGATGCTTGGGATGTTATTGAGGTTTTGAGAAAATTTTATTAGTATGAAAAAGTTAACTATATTTTTAATGTTATCGGGAGTGTTAACATTAGAGGCTAAACCAAAGTATCGAATTGAGACTTATTTTATCAATGGTACCAAAATGTATCAACCACAGCAAAAAGTTTGGTTCAAAACAAGTATGGGCACATTACCTTTTAAAGTTTGGGTATCTGGTGATTATCCATTTCAACACAAATCTCAAGCAGAACAGATTATTGAAAATTGGGAGTACGATTACCAACTGAAAAAAAAATTTAAAAAATCAGAATTTATTTATATAAATTAAAAATAAAAAAAAATGTCAAAAATTAAGGAATTAAAAACCAATCCTGACAACAGTTTAAATTTGGTTACTGTACTTGAATTGTTTAGTCCAGAAGGAAAATCTAAGTATACCGATTTGTTACTTAAACTAATGAAAGGTACACCAAATATAAAAGAACATATTAAAGAAATTAAGGATACATTAACTACTGAATTTACATTCATTAGCGTGGAAAAATTAAATCAATTTAGTGAAATTCAATTAATGTTGTTATATAAATTTGTTGATAGTTTTTTTAACGTCCAAGATTTAATAAACTTTAAGAAATTTTGTGATTACAATGAGAGAAATCTTATTGAACAAAATGATTTAAGTAGATATAAAAATTTTGAGGATATTATTAATTCAGTTAGTGTTGCCGATATGAAGGTAGAAACTAAGGACATGGAAAATCAAATTATCAAAGTTTATGAAAATGATGAATGGTTATTAGTTAGACCACTAACATATTTGGCATCTAAAAAATATGGTTCAAATACTAAATGGTGTACAACTCAATCAAACAATTCTGAATACTTTATTAAGTATAGTTCTAAAGGTGTTTTAATTTATTGTATTAATAAAAAGACAGGATATAAAGTTGCCAGTTTTTATTCGTTAGATAAAAATGACCAAGAGTTTTCATTTTGGAATCAAAAAGATAGTCGTGTTGATTCATTACAAACTGAATTAACAGATGAGTTAAGAAAAATAATTGGTGAGACATCGATGGCAAAAAACGCTAAAACAAATCGATATCTATTGGATGATGACCAAAGAACTAAAGAAGATATTCTTTTAAAACATAGTGGGTTATATAGGAGTGGTGCGTTATATGAACCAACACCAGTTGAACAACCCGTTGAAAGACGATTAAGTAATAGAATCGGTGCCGCGATTAGAAGAGAAAATGACCCGACGGAAGAAATGTTAGAGGAAAGATCCGAAGAAAGGGAATACGAGGATAGTGAAAATGCTGCGGACCCCCAATCAGACACAATAATAGATAGAATGATGTGGAATTCAGGTGAAATCAACTCAATTCCAGAAACTATCGAACACAATAGAGAAAATTATTATATTAGAAACGGAGGTCCAAGTGCAGAAACACCAAGAGGGTAATATTTATAGACATGAAAGTAATTGTAAGTGAGTCTCAGTACCAAAGAGTTATATCAGAAGGATTTTATGAAGCTGATAAACTATATCCAAGAGACTATATTGTTGGTAGATTAAACAGAGCTCCAAAATATATGAGGAGTTATATTAAGAATTTACCACATATTGAATGTACTGACAATCAGGGCGCACAATCAATCTGTACCCAAATACCCGAGGTAGTTTACCAATTTTTATTCGGGAATTTCTAAAATATTTTTGGAATATTCTAAAAAACCACATATATTTGTACTCTAAAACAATAAAATATGATAGAGAACATCAGTCCCTACGTTTACCCTGGTATGAAAAATACCGATGAATATAAAAAATTAAGAAGGTTTAAAAGGGATAGAATAACAAAAGATGAAATACTCGATATAGTCGCTAAGAACTGCTGTGTCACCGCCTCCCAAATATTATCAAGAGTTAGAGATAGAGAAGTAATCGATGCTAGATTTATTTTTGTTGCGGTTATGAAAAGAGAGTTTGGTCACACTTTAAAACACATCGGTAAAATTTTAAATAGAGACCACACAACTATTATCCACTCATTGGAAACATTTCAAGATAGGTACCAACAGTATGATGAATATAGAGAGGTGGCTGATGGAGTATTCCAAGAAATCAAATCAAAAATAGAATAATGAAAACTTTAATAATACATCCGGCGGATGAGTCGACTACGTTTCTTGATATAGTTTATAAAAACATTCCAAATAAAACCGTTGTCAAAGGTGGTTGTAGTAAGATGGATGTTATGAACTTAATTAAAGAACACGACCGTGTAATGATGATGGGTCATGGCAGTCCAGGTGGTCTATTCTCAATAGGTCAATTTGATAATTGTGGTGCAAAATACGGAGGTTATATCATCGACCAATCAATGGTACCACTTTTAAAAGAAAAGGACAACAGTGTCTTTATTTGGTGTAATGCTGATAAGTTTGTTGATGTCTTTGGACTACTTGGGTTCTATTCTGGGATGTTCATCAGCGAGGTTGGGGAGGCATTGTACTGTGGATTACCAGGAACTCAACAAGGTGAAGTTGATGAGTCAAACTATGGGTTTGTTAACATTATTGGTAAGTACATTAATGAAGATAAAAACGTCATATATGAAAATGTGATGAAAGAATATGGAATTATTGCGGAGGAAAATCCTGTCGCATTGTACAATCACAATAGACTTTATAAATCATGATAGTAAACAAACAATACAAAGTAGAACTCTTAGATGGTAGAATACCTGATAAGATATTCGAAACAAGACAAGAGGCGGTTAGAGAATACCGTGGAAACATTAGTAAATTAATTGAGTACCTACCAAGGGAAACTAAAAAGGTAATCGATACAACTGGAAATCAAGTTGCACTATTGATTAGTGCAAGGAGTAACGAAGACTTAGATATATCTTTAGATTGTAGTTATGCTGTAATGTACAATTGTCCAAAAAGAGATAAGATATACCCTGGTATGAGGTACTTGGAGGTGTCGGATGATTATGTATTAGAAGCGGTAATCGATAAGTTAGAGAAGTATGAGAAAGGAGCACACCCACATTGGAAAGGACCTGGTTATAAACCAACCAAAGAATGGAAGTGGGCTATCTATCATAAGAATGGTAAGTTAGTTAAAAGAGAGAACGCAGAACAAAGATATAGTAACTCCTTGAAGGGAACTCAAGGTGGAATTAGTTATATTAAAATCTAATCTTATGTCTAGGAAACCAACACAATACCCCCTAATCATTAGAGAATTGAGAGACTACATGAATAGTGATGATTTATTAATCACATTAACGTTCGGTAAGAAGTCATTAACTGAAACTCTTTATGTAAGTGGTGAATGGGAAGATAAAAACTATTCAATTACTGCTGACATTAATTGGAGGGGTGGTGAGTTAAAAACAAATGAGATGGACGTTTTTGATTTAGTTAAGTTATTAAAAACTAAAAACATTTCTGAAATGACTCATAAAGATTTTAGTGGTTTAGAATTGGTTGAAACTCATGATGGTGATACCACTTTTTATGATTTGGAATGGAGCGAACCGTTAACAGAAGAGGAAGAAGAAATTGCTCCGAGTGAATGGGATATGTACAATGATGGTGAAATAACCGATTCGTGGTATGAGTTCGATGGTGGTATTGATAAAATAGAAATTAGGGTTGGAGATTATGCAACTGAAATAACAGAATAACATGAAAGATTTCCCAAAAGGTTTATCAAGAATACTTTCGATATTATCGGCGTTTATTTTAGGGGCATATGTGACCCAAGAATATAAATTTGACCAACCAGTTGATTTTTATCGATATTGTGCAACGTTCGTATTTGGTGTTATGTTTTATATTCACGGAAATTCAAAAAATTAATATGAAAAGATATAATTGTTTTTTAATTGTTGGTACCGAACTAAAGGAAGTGACAATCGAAGCCGACACCGTACATCCTGACTCAGTATGTGCAACTAGGTTCCATAAGAAAGTCAAGGTAATCGGTGAGTATGGTTCAGTAGAAACACATTTTGAATTGACAGCACAATACCCATCGGACAGATTGGTTATTGAATCCGTTGAAGATTTACCTAATGAGTAATATTTATGGATATGAAAAAGGTTATTTTAACAGAAGCACAGTTCAATAAATTGGTTGAACAGACCGTATTTTACGATTTGAGTGAATTACCGTCACATATTGAATCTATAACAAGAGACATTAATGAGGGTAAGAAAGCTATGGGTAAACTAATAACCTTTCTAAAAACGATTAATATCGGTAACATTCTTGAAGAACCTGTTAAGTATACAAAAATCGTCAATGATTGTGGTAAGTTAGCTGAAGTTTATAATGGTAAGTTTAACAAATATTGGGATATTAGGGATTCATTTGAACAACAAGAGTATGCTAGTGATAATGGATATAGTGATGAGTTCAATCAATTTGACCACATGGTGAGTGCTATTGACAATTTACAAACAGATTTAGGTAATTTACATGATATGTTTAATGATATCATTGAACCATTTGTTGAATATGGTAAGGTATCCGAAAAAATGGAATACTATGAAAAAGAATACCCACCTGAAACAATTAATATTAAACCGATAGACAACAACCCTGAATAATATTCGGGGTTTTTTTTGGCATATACAAAATATAATTGTATATTTGCATGTAAACAAATAATAAAAGATGAACAAAAATTTCGAATTTAGTGATGAGGACTTTAACGACCCTAAAAAGTTCATGAAGAAGTTTAGGGCCATGTTAAAAGATATGAAAGAAGGGTTGAGTGATGATAGAAAAAAAGATTTGGATAATTTTATGAGGAAAAGTAAATTTAAAACGGAGATGTTTGAAATTAACAGTACTCGTGGAACAAGAACGTTTGGTTTATTTGAGGAGGTAATGAACATTACTGAATTCATGATAAAAAATGGAATCCAAAGTTTCTTTTCAATTCCTAGAAGACCAGGTAAAACTTATCATGAGAATATTGACGAGGTCTACGAACACTATGTTAATGTTGAACAATTGGAATTTGATGAAACATTTATCAATAACGTTAATTATCTTCTTGAGTATTATGTTGAGGATGAACAATATGAAAAATGTATTTACCTCCAATGGTTGAGGGAACAATACGAAGAGCATATCTCAAAGTAATTTAAATGGAACAGTGTCAAAAAGTAAAATTTGGAAAAAAGGAGGTAAAGACTGTCTTAAACTACATTCGTTTTAAACAAAGTAAACGATGGAGAAAAGAGGTGCGATACTACCATTGTTCAGATTGTAACCATTGGCATTTAACATCTTGGGACAATTACGATGACGAACCAATTGATATCCAAATAGACTATTCTAAATGGGAAAAATTAATAAAACAAACATTATAAAAATGGAAATCAAAATTAAAATAAAGTACCACATCGAAGTTGGTGAAGAAATTATTGAGTGTGAAACTTTGGAACAAGCGGAGAAAAAAATGAAAAATTTAAGATCATCCGAATCCGAATGTTATCTTTACCGTACAGAGTTAAAAGGTAAATCTATAAAAGAAATTTATTTAATCGGTAGTTAATCTATTTGATAATTAAAAATTATTGTTTATATTTTAATAATTAAACATTATATATTTTTTATGAATCAAAATGAAACTAATGAATTAGAATTAACTAAACAATTTATCATCAAAGAAGAAAACTTAGAAGAGTTAGAAAAAGAGATAAACAAAAAATTTTACAGACATAAAAAAGACCACT
>Ga0247722_10001355_pt1 | contig 13605 bp, 9 predicted proteins | sample MSEWelMarce3H_FC_FD_189094 | JGI IMG/M metagenome (GOLD analysis project Ga0247722, IMG submission 189094) | Subsurface sediment microbial communities from gas well in West Virginia, United States - MSEEL Well Study Marcellus 3H_FC | ecosystem: Environmental > Terrestrial > Deep subsurface >... | reverse complement strand
GTATAGAAGTCGTATTTTTGTCAAAGTTTTTAAAAAAGTGAATAAATAGTTGTTTACTTATAATGAAAAAATCATACCAAAATTAGTCGATAATCATTAATAATATGAAAAAAGTGGGAAACCATAATTCGATTTCAAGAATTTACTCGTTAGGTTTAGCATTAATGCTAACATTCTCTATGTCCACATTTGCGCAAGAAGCGGCACCAGCTGCTCCTGCGGATGCTATGGCAAAAACTGAAGCGCCTGCTGCAACTGGAGCTGGAGATGCGGTAAAAGGAAAAGAATTATTTAAAACAAATTGTGCAGCTTGTCACGCTTTAGATAAAAAAATGACAGGTCCAGCATTGAGAGGTGTAGCAGGAAAATATGATATGCCTTGGCTTTATAAATGGGTAAAAAACAGTTCGGCACTTATCAAGTCTGGTGATGCCAAAGCTGTAAAAGTGTTTGAAGAAAACAACAAGTCGGTTATGACTGCTTTTCCTCAATTAACTGACGCCGATATTGACAATATTATAGCTTATACGTCTGAAGTAAAAACAGAGGTTGCTGCTCCAAATCCAGGTACAGTCCCACCAGGTGCGAAAACAGAAGATTCAGGATTGTCTAACAATATTATATTAGGTGCATTATCTATTGTAATGTTGATTTTAGTAATCATGTTGTTTTTGGTAAACAATGTATTAACTAAAGTTGCAAAAGCTAATGGAATAGAAGCTGCAAATAAAGAAGTTGACTTTTTAGCTTTACCAAAAGCATTTGTTAAAAATCAATTTTTAGTATTGGTATCAGTAATATTCTTAATGTTAGCTGCAGCTTATTTTGTGTATGGTTTCTTTATGCAAGTGGGTGTAGATCAAGATTATGCACCACTGCAGCCAATTCATTATTCACATAGAATACATGCAGGTAACAATGGAATTGATTGTAAATATTGCCACTCTTCAGCAAGAGTTAGTAAAAATGCAGGAATTCCTTCATTAAATGTATGTATGAACTGTCATAAAAGTATCTCAGAAGTGTCTGATACTACTGCTACTGCAGAACATTCAAAAGCTTTTTATGATGGAGAAATTCAAAGTTTATACAATGCGGTAGGTTGGGATAAAGACGCTCAAAAATACACAGGTAAAACCGAGCCAGTTAAATGGGTTCGTATCCATAACTTACCTGATTTTGCCTATTTCAATCACTCGCAACACGTAACTGTGGCAGGAATTGAATGTCAAAAATGTCACGGACCAGTTGAAACTTACGAAATTCAAAAACAATTTGCGCCATTAACAATGGGATGGTGTATCAATTGTCACCGTGAAACAGAAGTAAAAATGGAAGGTAACGCTTACTACGATAAAATTCATAAAGAACTTTCAAAAAAATACGGTGTGGACAAATTGACTGCAGCGCAAATGGGAGGTTTAGAATGTGGTAAATGTCACTATTAATCAAATTATTAAGAAGCTAATATTTATATACGATGTCATCTAACAAAAAATACTGGAAAAGTGTTGAAGAACTAAACGAAAATAGTTCTGTTGTTGAGACGCTTAGAAATAATGAATTTGTAGAAGCAATTCCTACAGATGAATTTCTTGCTGATAGTTCATTATCCTCTTCATCAACCACCCGTCGTGATTTCTTAAAGTATGTTGGTTTTTCTACTGCTGCAGCAACGTTAGCAGCTTGCGAAGGACCCGTACACAAATCAATTCCTTATGTAGTTCAACCAGATTCTATCATCCCTGGAGTAGCAGATTATTATGCTACTACTATGTTTGATGGTTTTGATTTTGCTAATTTATTAGTAAAAACTCGTGAAGGTCGTCCTATAAAAATTGATAATAATAAAATTGCTGGAGCTCATTTTGCTGCAAATGCAAGAGTTCATGCGTCTGTTTTATCATTATACGATAGCATGAGATTACAATCGCCAAAAATAAATGCAAAAGCAGCTTCTTGGAGTGATGTTAATGCACAAGTTAAGGCTAGTTTAGCTCAAGCAAAAGACAAACAAGTAGTACTTTTAACTAGTACACTTGCAAGTCCTTCTACAGAAAAATTAATTTCAGATTTTATATCAAAAAATCCTACAGCAAAGCATGTTGTTTATGATGCAGTTTCTGAATCAGCTGCTTTAGATGCTTTTCAAACCGTATATGGTGAAAGAGGTTTAGTTGATTATGATTTTTCAAAAGCAACAGGTGTAATTGTTTCTTTAAATGCTGACTTTTTAGGAGATTGGCAAGGTGGAGGATATGATGCTGGATTTGCTGCTGTTAGAGTTCCTAAATCTGGAAAAATGACTAAGCATTATCAGTTTGAAGCAAACATGACTTTATCTGGTGCTGCAGCTGATAAACGTGTTCCAATGAAAGTGGCTACACAAAAACAAGCTTTAGTAAAAATTTATAATATCATTACAAATTCTTCTATTCCTACAGGCAAAATTGAGAATGAAGCAGAAGTTACAAAAGCTGCACAACAATTGAAATCTGCTGGTTCAAAAGGAGTTTTAGTATCTGGTATTCAAGATAAAAATGCTCAACTTTTAGTATTAGCTATTAACCAAGTTTTAGCTAGTGAAGCTTTTACTGGTGTTAGATATGTAAGAAAAGGTTCTAATGAGCAAGTTACTCAGTTAATTGCAGATATGAATGCGGGTAATGTTCATACATTAATAATGAGTGGCGTGAACCCAGTTTATACATTGGCAAACAGCAAAGCATTTGTTTCTGGATTGAAAAAAGTTAATTTGTCAGTTGCTTTTTCTTTAAGAGAAGACGAAACTGCTGAAAAAGTTACCATTGCAGCACCTGCACCTCACTACTTGGAATCTTGGAATGATTCAGTATTAGTTAAAGGAACTTATTCATTAACTCAACCAACAATTCGTCCGTTGTTTAATACAAAACAATTTCAAGAAGCATTAATGTCTTGGAATGGTATTGCTGGTTCATATTACGATTATATTAAAGGAACAGCATCTGTTATTACAGGTGGTGCTTCTTGGAATTCTATACTTCATGATGGTTTAATTGTAATTGGGGGATCGTCTTTTGCAGGCGGTACTGCTGATTATAATGGAGCTGCAACTGCTTTAGCAAGTTCTAAATCAGATGCTAACTTTGAATTAGTTTTATATACTAAAACTGGTCTTGGAGATGGTCAACAAGCTAACAATCCATGGTTGCAAGAGTTTCCAGATCCTATCACAAGAGTATCTTGGGATAATTATGTAACGGTTTCTATTGCTGATGCCAAAAAATTAGAATTAGAAAATAAAATTGTTGCTAATGGTGGACTTAACGGAAGTTATGCTAACATTGATTTAAACGGAACAGTTTTAGAAAATGTACCTGTAATTGTTCAACCAGGTCAAGCTATTGGTACATTGGGTCTTGCTTTAGGTTATGGAAAAAAAGCGGCATTAAAAGAAGAAATGCAAGTAGGTGTTAATGCTTATACTTTGTATTCTAATTTTAATAACGTTCAGTCAGTAAAAATAACTAAAGCTGGAGATGAGCATGAATTTGCTTGTGTTCAATCACAAAAAACATTAATGGGTAGAGGTGATATCGTAAAAGAAACTACCCTTGAAATATTTAATACTAAAGATGCTAAAGAATGGAATTTAGTTCCTATGGTATCTTTAGATCATAAAGAAGTAGAAGCAACTTCGGTTGATTTATGGGAGTCATTTGATCGTTCAGTTGGACATCATTTTAATCTTTCAATTGACTTAAATGCGTGTACAGGTTGTGGAGCATGTGTTATTGCTTGTCATGCTGAAAATAATGTGCCTGTAGTTGGTAAATCTGAGGTGAGAAGAAGTAGAGATATGCACTGGTTGCGTATTGATAGATATTACTCTTCAGAAGATACTTTTGCAGGAGACAACAAGAAAAAAGAAAACTTTGACGGATTATTTGGAGACAACGGTTCACTTGGAGGTTTTGGACAAATGGAAAATCCAGCGGATAATCCTCAAGTTGCATTCCAACCAGTAATGTGTCAACATTGTAATCACGCACCGTGCGAAACAGTTTGTCCTGTTGCAGCAACTTCTCACGGTCGTCAAGGTCAAAACCACATGGCTTACAACAGATGTGTGGGTACGCGTTATTGTGCAAACAACTGTCCATATAAAGTACGTCGTTTTAACTGGTTCCTATATAACAAAAACAGCGAATTTGATTATCACATGAATGATGATTTAGGTCGTATGGTTGTTAATCCAGATGTAAATGTTCGTTCACGTGGTGTTATGGAAAAATGTTCTATGTGTATCCAAATGACACAAAAAACAATCCTTGATGCAAAACGTGATGGACGTGAAATTAAAGATGGTGAATTCCAAACTGCATGTTCAAATGCTTGTTCTTCAGGGGCAATGGTTTTTGGAGATGTTAATGATAAAGAATCTAATGTTGCAAAACTTGTGGAAGATGATAGAATGTACCACTTGTTGGAGCACGTTGGAACCAAACCAAATGTGATTTATCACGTTAAAGTTAGAAATACCTAGTAAAAAAAATTAATTACGAATAAATAATAGAGGAATATGTCGTCTCATTACGAAGCACCCATTAGAAAACCTTTGGTTATAGGTGATAAAAATTATCATGATGTAACAGTTGATGTTGCTGCTCCTGTTGAAGGAAAAGCAAACAAACAATGGTGGACAGTATTTTACATTGCATTAGCAGCTTTCCTTTGGGGAATAGGCTGTATAACTTATACCATTGCTACAGGTATCGGATCTTGGGGTCTGAACAAAACTGTAGGTTGGGCTTGGGATATTACTAACTTCGTTTGGTGGGTTGGTATTGGACACGCAGGAACACTTATTTCTGCTGTACTTTTACTTTTCCGTCAACGATGGAGAATGGCAATTAACCGTTCGGCTGAGGCAATGACTATTTTCTCTGTTGTTCAAGCAGGTTTGTTTCCTATTATTCACATGGGGCGTCCATGGTTGGCTTATTGGGTAGTTCCAATTCCAAATCAATTCGGATCATTATGGGTTAATTTTAACTCACCTTTACTTTGGGACGTATTTGCAATTTCTACTTATTTATCTGTATCGTTAGTTTTCTGGTGGACAGGTTTACTTCCTGATTTTGCAATGCTTAGAGATAGAGCAGTCACTCCTTTTAACAAAAAAATATATTCTATCCTATCTTTTGGATGGAGCGGAAGAGCTAAAGATTGGCAACGTTTTGAAGAAGTTTCATTGGTATTGGCTGGTTTAGCTACACCACTTGTACTTTCTGTTCACACCATTGTATCTTTTGACTTTGCTACTTCAGTAGTACCTGGTTGGCATACTACTATTTTTCCTCCATACTTTGTGGCTGGAGCGGTTTTCTCTGGATTTGCAATGGTAAACACCTTGCTTATCATTATGAGAAAAGTATCTAATTTAGAAGCTTACATTACATTACAACATATTGAATTAATGAACATTGTAATCATGATTACAGGTTCTATTGTTGGGGTTGCCTATATTACTGAGCTTTTTGTTGCATGGTATTCTGGAGTGGAATACGAACAATATGCTTTCTTGAATAGAGCAACTGGTCCTTATGCTTGGGCATATTGGGCGATGATGTCTTGTAATGTTTTTTCACCTCAATTTATGTGGTTCAAAAAATTAAGAACAAGTATTATGTTCTCATTTGTAATATCAATTGTAGTAAACATTGGAATGTGGTTTGAGCGATTTGTAATTATCGTTACATCTCTTCATAGAGATTATTTACCATCTTCTTGGACAATGTTCTCTCCTACATTTGTAGATATTGGAATTTTCATCGGAACTATTGGATTTTTCTTTGTATTATTTTTATTATATGCTCGTTCATTCCCTGTAATTGCTCAGGCTGAAGTAAAAACAATCTTAAAATCTTCAGGAGAAAATTATAAAAAACAAAGAGAGTCTAAAGGAAACAATCATTCAGACAAACATTAGAATAGTTATGAGTAATAAAGTTATACACGCTATATACAATGATGATGATATATTGATGGATGCAGTTATGCAAACCAGAAAAGCACACCATCATATTGAAGAAGTTTATACTCCATTTCCAGTACACGGATTGGATAAAGCTATGGGATTGGCTCCTACAAGATTAGCAATTTGTGCTTTTATTTACGGATGTATTGGTATTACTGTTGCTACAGTAATGATGAATTACATCATGATTAAAGATTGGCCTCAAGATATTGGAGGTAAGCCAAGTTTTAGTTATATTCAAAACATGCCAGCCTTTGTTCCGGTTATGTTTGAAATGACCGTATTTTTTGCAGCTCACTTAATGGTTATTACTTTTTACATGAGAAGTAAATTGTGGCCTTTTAAACAAGCAGAAAATCCAGATGTAAGAACAACAGATGATCACTTTTTGATGGAAGTTGCTGTAAATAATAATGAAGATGAATTAGCATCTTTCCTAAAAAATACAGGGGCAGTTGAAGTTAAAGTAATTGACAAGCATTAGATTATGAAAAAGATTTTTAATATTTCATTCGTTTTAGGAGTTGCATTATCGCTTACTTCTTGTAAGGATAGCAATAATCCTAATTATCAATATTTTCCTAATATGTATGAGTCTGTTGCGTATGAAACATACTCAGAATCAGAAGCGTTTAATTCAGAATCTGGATTAAAAGGAAAAGAAGGTCAGTTACCTGCTGTTGGATCAATTAAAAGAGGTTATGTGCCTTATGATTTTCCTAATACGACTGAAGGTTACGAAGCCTCTAAGTTAAATTCAAAATCACCTCTTGATCCTTCTAAAATTGATATGAAGAAAGCTCAAGAATTATTTGAGATTTACTGTGCTATATGTCATGGTAATGCAGGTGATGGTAACGGTCGTTTGGTTAAACAAGAAAAAATACTTGGTGTCCCAAGTTATGCAACACGAGTTATTACTGAAGGAAGTGTAAATCACGTTATCAATTTTGGTTTAAATTCGATGGGAGCTTATTCAAATCAGTTAAATCAAGAAGAGCGTTGGATGGTTTCTGCGTATGTTATGAAACTAAAAAGCCAATTATAAATTGTAGAACAAATTCATTGTTATAGATATGTATACATTTTCAAGTAAATTAAAAAATATTTCTTTTGCCTTAATGGTAATTGGAGCTCTTGGTATTGGTTACGGTTTTTATACCGCGCCCAAAGACATTCAAGATGTTGAAAAAATCCTTGCTGGCGAAAGTCAACACGGTAGTGGTCATGAATCAAGCGCTTCTCATCATGAAGCAACTTCTCACGATGCGGTTTCTCACAAAGCCGATGAAGTAAAACATGAAGAAGCTGCAACTACATCCCATGAAGCTGCTGTAGAAACCACTCATGAAACAGCATCTGTTACTACAGTAAAAGATACTTTAGCTGTTGCAGCACATGAAGAAGCAGTAACTGCACCACATCATAAAAAAACTGAAGTTTCTCATGAAGATGAGCATAAATCACATGTTGAACATGTTTTACATCAATTACAAAACAAGCCTTGGGCTGCATTGTACGTAGCGTGTATATTTTTTATGTTGATTTCACTTGGAGTATTAGCATTTTATGCTATTCAACAAGTTGCTCAAGCGGGTTGGTCACCTGTATTATTCAGAGTTATGCAAGGAATCACGGCTTATTTGTTGCCTGGTTCAATTATTTTCTTTTTGATATTAGTTTTATCTGGCTTCCATTTTAATCACTTATTTGTTTGGATGAAAGATGGTGTTACTGAAATTGGTAATGCAAATTATGATAAGTTAATTGCCGGTAAATCAGGTTATTTGAATGTTACTTTTTGGCTTATACGTGCAGCTATTTTTATAATTGGATGGAATTTATACCGTCACCTTTCAAGAAAAAATTGTATTGCTCAAGATGCTGCTGATGATAATACTTTCTATAAAAAGAATTTTAAACTTTCTGCTAAATTTCTTGTGTTTTTTATAGTTTCTGAATCTATAATGTCATGGGATTGGATCATGTCATTTGATCCACATTGGTTCAGTACTTTATATGGATGGTATGTTTTTGCTAGCTTCTTTGTTAGTGGTATAACTACAATTTCAATGGTTACACTTTATTTGAAATCAAAAGGTTATTTAGAAAATGTAAACTCTAGCCATATTCATGATTTATCTAAGTTCATGTTTGGGATAAGTGTATTTTGGACTTATTTATGGTTTTCACAATTTATGTTGATATGGTATGCGAACATTCCTGAAGAAGTAACATATTTCAAATATAGAATTGAATTTTATAACCTTCCATTCTTTGGCGCCGTTGTAATGAATTTTATTTTTCCATTATTAGTATTAATCAATACTGATTTCAAACGAATTGCTCCAATTATTGTTGGTGCTGGTGTTGTAATTTTGTGTGGTCATTATGTTGATTTTTTCAATATGATAATGCCTGCAACGGTTGGTGATAGATGGTTTATTGGAGTTCCTGAAATTGCATCTGTTATGTTTTTCTTAGGGTTGTTTATATTTGTTGTATTCTCAGCGCTAGCTAAAGCACCACTTACACCAAAACGTAATCCTTTCATTGAAGAAAGTGAACATTTCCATTATTAATATTTAATATAAACGTAAAATGAATAGTTTATTGATAGTTCTTGTTTTAGTATTATTATCTGTTGCAATTTGGCAGCTGACTAAAATTTTTGATCTAACTCAGGTAGGTAAGTCAAACAATAATACTCAAATTGCAAACGATAATGATAATAACGTTAATGGTTATTTAATGTTTGCATTCTTGGTTTTTATTTATATCACAACAATATTTTGTTTAGTTAAATTTGGTCATTTTCCATTAATGGATAATGCTGCATCTGAACATGGAAAAGAAGTCGATCAATTGATGTGGATATCAATGATTTTGATATTTGTTGTTCAAACAATTACTCAAGCTTTATTACATTATTTTGCTTTTAAGTATAGAGGTAAAAAAGAAAATAATGCTGTATATTTTTCAGATAATAACAAGTTGGAATTTATATGGAGTTCTGTTCCAGCAATTGTTCTTGCGGTATTAATTTTCTTTGGTTTATTTTCTTGGAATGACATCATGTTTGTTGATGAGGCACAAGATAAACCAATTGTAATTGAACTTTATGCACAACAATTCAAATGGACAGCAAGATATTCAGGAGATGATAATGTTCTTGGGAAAGCTAATGTAAGATATATTGAGGGAGTTAATTCAGTTGGTGTTGATTTATCTGACCCTAATGCTAATGATGATTTTTTAGCTGATGAATTACATATCCCTAAAGGTAAAAAAGTTATTTTCAAAATTAGATCTCAGGATGTTTTACACTCTGCTTATATGCCTCATTTTAGAGCTCAAATGAACTGTGTTCCTGGTATGGTAACTCAATTTGCATTTACTCCTACAATGACTACTTCAGAAATGAGAGCTACTGATGATATGACCAAAAAAGTTGCTAATATCAATGCTATTCGTTCAAAAAAATCTATTGAACTAGTAGCTGAAGGTAAAACTGCGCTTGATCCATATACTTTTGATTACTTACTTTTATGTAATAAAATTTGTGGAGCTTCTCACTACAATATGCAAATGAAAATTGTTGTAGATTCTCCAGAAGATTATAATAAATGGTTATCAGATAAAAAGAAATCTACCATTGCTTTAGCTATTAAAACTTCTGCTGATGAAGCAAAAGCTGAGGAAGCAAAATTAAATGGTATTGTTATAGATACTACTGCTGTTAAAGTGGACACTTTGGCGGTTGCTCAAACTAAAGTTAAATAAAATTAATATAATACTATCCTGAAATGAGTCACTCACACGATAATCACGCTCACGATAATCATTCACACGATAATCACGAACACCATCATAAAGATACGTTCATTACAAAATATATTTTCAGTATTGATCACAAAATGATTGCCAAGCAATATTTGTTGTCAGGTATTATTATGGGAATAATTGGTGTTGGAATGTCATTGCTTTTCAGAATGCAATTGGCTTGGCCAGAAGAATCTTTTAAAGTATTTAGTTTCTTTTTAGGTGAAAAAATGGCTCCAGAAGGAGTAATGACCAACGAAGCATACCTTTCATTAGTTACTATACATGGAACTATTATGGTTTTTTTCGTATTAACGGCAGCTCTAAGTGGAACATTCAGTAACTTATTAATTCCGCTACAATTGGGTGCGCGTGATATGGCATCTGGATTCATGAACATGCTATCTTATTGGATATTCTTTTTATCAGCTGTAGTAATGCTATCATCTTTGTTTGTAGAGTCAGGACCTGCATCTTCTGGATGGACAGTGTATCCTCCTTTAAGTGCCTTGCCACAAGCTATTTCCGGTTCGGGTATGGGTATGACATTATGGTTGGTTTCTATGGCATTATTTATCGCATCTTCATTAATGGGATCTTTAAATTATGTAGTAACAGTAATCAATTTAAGAACTAAAGGAATGTCAATGACAAGAATGCCATTAACAATTTGGACATTTTTTATTACCGCTGTTATTGGTATAGTTTCTTTTCCAGTTCTTTTATCTGCTGCGTTATTACTTATTATGGATAGAAGTTTTGGTACTTCATTTTTCTTGTCTGATATCTATTTAGCAGGTGAAGTTTTGAATTACCAAGGTGGTTCACCTGTATTATTTGAACACTTATTTTGGTTTCTTGGTCACCCTGAAGTGTATATCGTTTTATTGCCTGCATTAGGTTTAACGTCTGAAGTAATTGCAACAAATTCTCGTAAACCAATTTTTGGTTACAGAGCAATGATTATGTCAATCTTAGCAATTGCATTTTTGTCAACAATTGTATGGGGTCACCACATGTTTATTTCTGGTATGAATCCTTTCCTAGGATCTGTATTTACCTTTACAACATTATTGATCGCTATCCCATCTGCGGTAAAAGCATTTAATTATATAACAACTCTTTGGAAAGGTAACTTACAATTCAACCCAGCAATGTTGTTTTCTATTGGATTGGTTTCTACTTTCATTACGGGAGGATTAACAGGAATTATTCTTGGTGATAGTACATTAGACATCAACGTACATGACACTTACTTTGTTGTTGCTCACTTTCACTTAGTTATGGGTATTTCTGCTCTTTACGGAATGTTTGCAGGAATCTATCATTGGTTTCCGAAGATGTATGGCAGAATGTTAAACAAAAACTTAGGTTACATTCACTTTTGGGTAACTGCAGTTTGTGCTTACGGTGTTTTCTTCCCAATGCACTTTATAGGAATGGCTGGTTTACCAAGACGTTATTATACTAATACAAATTTTCCATTGTTTGATGATTTAGCTGATGTAAACGTAATTATTACAGTTTTTGCTTTGGTTGGAGGTGTGTTCCAATTAGTATTTTTATGGAATTTCTTTTACAGTATTTTTTATGGTGAAAAAACGGTACAAAACCCTTGGAGATCTAACACTCTTGAATGGACTGCTCCAATTGAACACATACACGGTAACTGGCCAGGAGAAATACCTGAAGTACACAGATGGCCTTATGATTATAGCAAACCTGGTCATGATGAAGACTTTGTTCCTCAAAATGTACCAATGAAAGAAGGTGAAACAATACTTCACCATTAATATATCTTAAAGCCTTTTGTTTTCAAAAGGCTTTTTTTTATTTTATATAAAACTTTACTTTATATTTGTAGTATGAACGATAATTTAGATCCAACCAATAAAAATTTTTCAAATGATGAGCTTGACTTAGAAAAAAAGTTACGCCCTTTTTCATTCGATGATTTTACAGGTCAAGAACAAGTTTTAGATAATTTGAAAGTTTTTGTTGAAGCTGCAAATCTTCGTTCTGAAGCTTTAGATCATACTCTTTTTCACGGTCCACCAGGATTGGGTAAAACAACATTAGCTAATATACTTGCCAGTGAATTGGGTGTTGGCATTAAAATTACATCCGGCCCCGTTCTTGACAAACCCGGTGATTTGGCTGGTTTATTAACCAATCTTGAAGAAAGAGATGTGCTTTTTATCGATGAAATTCATCGATTAAGCCCAATTGTAGAAGAATATCTTTATTCCGCAATGGAAGATTTCAAAATTGACATCATGATTGAGTCTGGTCCTAATGCACGTACGGTCCAAATCAACTTAAATCCTTTTACGCTCGTTGGAGCCACTACAAGGTCGGGTTTATTAACCGCGCCTATGCGTGCTCGTTTTGGTATTCAAAGTCGTTTACAATATTACAACACTGAACTGCTCACAACTATTGTTCAGCGTAGTTCGTCCATTTTAAAAATGCCAATTACTATGGAAGCCGCCATTGAAATTGCTGGTAGGAGTAGAGGTACGCCGCGTATAGCAAATGCATTATTACGTAGAGTTCGCGATTTTGCTCAAATTAAAGGAAATGGTAGTATTGATATAGAAATCGCAAGATTTTCTTTAAAGGCACTTAATGTCGATGCACATGGGCTTGACGAAATGGACAATAAAATATTAATCACAATAATTGACAAGTTTAAAGGAGGTCCTGTTGGTTTGTCAACTTTGGCAACAGCCGTTTCTGAAAGTGCGGAAACAATTGAGGAGGTTTACGAGCCTTTTTTAATTCAAGAAGGGTTTATTATGCGTACACCTAGAGGTAGGGAGGTTACCGAAAAAGCCTACTTTCATCTTGGCAAAATTAAATCTACTCAAGGAGGTTTATTTTAAATTGATACATAATAAATTTAAATATTCACAACTTATTAAAACCGAGGCCAAACGTCTTGGTTTTCTGTCTTGTGGTATTTCTAAAGCTGAATTTTTAGAACAAGAAGCTCCTCGTTTGGAACATTGGTTGAATCAAAATTACCAAGGGAAAATGTCCTATATGGAAAATCATTTTGACAAACGTTTGAACCCTACTTTATTAGTTGATGATGCCAAAAGCGTCATCTCATTGTTGCTTAATTATTATCCAAATGAAGTTCAAGTTGACAGTACTTTTAAAATTTCAAAATATGCCTATGGCGAAGATTATCATCATGTAATTAAAGAAAAACTTAAAGAATTGTTACATACCATCCAATCTGAGATTGGAGCTGTTTCGGGCAGAGCTTTTGTTGATTCAGCACCAGTTTTGGATAAGGCATGGGCAGCTAAAAGCGGTTTAGGTTGGGTAGGTAAAAACGCCAATTTAATCACACAAAAAGTGGGTTCGTTTTATTTTATTGCCGAATTAATTATTGATTTGGATTTAGAGTATGATAATCCTACTTCCAATCATTGTGGCACTTGTACTGCTTGCATTGACGCTTGTCCCACTAACGCTATAGTAGCACCTTATCAAGTAGATGGAAGTAAATGTATTTCTTATTTTACGATTGAATTAAAAGATGCTATTCCAACTGAAATGAAAGGTAAATTTGACGACTGGATTTTTGGTTGCGATATTTGCCAAGATGTATGCCCATGGAACCGATTTTCCAAACCCCATTCTGAACCTAAATTTGAACCTGCGGATATGTTACATTTCTCCAATAATGATTGGATCGAAATTTCAGAAGATGTTTTTAAATCAATTTTTAAAGATTCTCCTCTTAAAAG
>Ga0247722_10001354_pt1 | contig 13617 bp, 14 predicted proteins | sample MSEWelMarce3H_FC_FD_189094 | JGI IMG/M metagenome (GOLD analysis project Ga0247722, IMG submission 189094) | Subsurface sediment microbial communities from gas well in West Virginia, United States - MSEEL Well Study Marcellus 3H_FC | ecosystem: Environmental > Terrestrial > Deep subsurface >... | reverse complement strand
CTCTCAGTGATGCCTAGAATCTTTGCTATTTTTGTAACAGATCGGTGCTTGTCCCACAGTTCCATAAACTGCTCATCTGTACAAGAATTCATGTTATTACTTGATACCATGAGAATCCTTAGACAGTAATTTTTCTAACAAATTGATGACCCTATGCTCTTGCATTTCAATCTCATCTTGAGATGACTTAGGGTCTTGCGCCACAGTCATTAAGTCATGTAGGAACACATGAAGTAACTCATGCAAAGCAGTCTGATCCAGAGACTCTGGGGTGACTTTCTCAGCACCAAAATCTCCCAAACGATAAACAGCAAGTCTCGCAGCAGGTGTGAACTCAACAGAAGCCATTGCTGATTTAGCTGGCTTCATGCCCTTTTCTATTCTCCAATCACCAAGACTAAGCACTTGTTGCCATTTTCTGACATTTTGTGCAAACAGTTCAGCTTGTTCTGGCGTAGGAATGTTAGGCATTTCAACACCTTATACAGTTATTATGACATTTTAATTTAAGATAGAAACAAAGCCACTTCTGCTTTGCGTCTTTTGACAAGCCCTGAGATTTCCTTGCCACCCGCCTTAGTCCACGACATAAAGGCTTCTGAAGCCCCTGTCCAATCCTCACGATTGACCTTCATACGAATGGTAGAACGCTGATAATTTCCAAGCCCTGCGTTGTAGGCAAAAGAGACAACAGCGTCAAATTTGCTTTGATGACTAACAAGATTAGGGCTAAGTCGAAGAACACCACGCTCAAAAGAATTGATGTCCACCTTGAATAAATCGACCAGTTCCTCTTTTGACCATACACGATTATCTTCCCCCTTGAGTTGGTAATCAGACCTGATAAGCCCCGTATAACCCTCTTTTCGGACGTTTGGGAGGCTAAGTTGGTCAGCGTACATAGCGTGACCCCACCCGACAGTCCAAATAGCCGCAGAACAGCGATAAGGCTTGTTCCTGTAGCCTTCAAAGAAGTGCATCAGGTGTTCACCTTCTTTGCTGATCTTCATTTCTTGCTCCAACCTCTTGATCCGAACCAGAAGCCAATAATCCCCCCAAGCATAGCCATCTCATCAGTAGAGAAAATGATGTCTGACAAGCGAATCAAATCATCCATGCTCATCACCAAACTAGGGCGAGAGTAGATGTAATAAGCAATCCAAGCATTGATAGCACACAACTCAAACACAAAGATGTACGTTACTGTAGGTCTTACAGTTCCGACATAGTTGGCAACCCATTGAGAAGCCTTCTCTAAGACCTTCTCATCGTGCTTTAAAGCCGCTTCGGTCATCTGTGCCTCAGACTGCATGGCAACTTGGTCTGTACGAATCTCCTCCATACGCTCTTGGGCAGCAAAGCCTTGAGCCATCATCTGAAGTTGCATTTGAACTTGAATGTTAGCCAAAGCTAATTCATGCTTTTGGTCTGCTTTGTTCTGAAAGAAGTCTAGTAGTTTTGGCAAACCAGAGATAAGTAAACCGCCAAGTGTTGAGAAAAGAGAAAGCATTATTAGTCCTTACATTTAGATTTTTCGTCATTTTGCATCAGCTTGATACCACTCAGGAAGCCAATCATGCCTCCGATAAGAGTAGAAAAAGCGGGTGAAATCATCTTGAATATCTCTGCGTTGTCCACTTCTTTTGCCCAAAGGCCAAGCATAAAGCTGATTACCATAGCCAAAACAGAGATGCACAGCGTTGCGCTTACCATTAGAGTCACCCATAGGGTTAACTTGTCCTTCACTTCTATTGATGGTTTTATCGGCTTGTTGGTCATACATAAACATCCAGTTTGCGGTTAGTGAATATCTCCATGCGGAGTCGCTCTTGCACTACTTTTTTTGTATAAATCTCAAAGGCTAAGTCTTGCAGTTCTGTCTGTTTCTGCTTTGCTAACTCATTTGCCTTGTTCATTTCATGTTGTTTCTCTAGCTTTGCTTGGGCTAAGTCATGTCTGTCTGGATACCCTGATGGCACGACAGTCGGGAACAATTTAATGGTATCAATCATTGTGAATAAAAATCCAATAGATGTAATTCAAAGGTACTGCCAACCAAAGCAATATTTCTAATACATCCATTATTTCTCCCTTTTAAGAGCATCTTTATAGCCCTGAACAACCTTATGCCTTAACTCTGCACTATCAGCACTACCCGCCCATTCACTCAAGTTATTCCATATAACAGTCATGTCGGAACTTTTACACAATGTTTTATGTTTTGTAAGCCAAGCAGACATCTGTTGATGACGTTCAGTTGGGTTATGGATCGTGTAAGCAATTATGTAAAACTCACGCACACTGCATAGGTCTTGACCAGCAGAATGAAGCGATAGAGTTAAAACAAGTGCTATTAGCCATCTCACGGATACGCCCAAATTATTGTGTAACTACAAAAGATGATAAAGCAAACAAGAAAGACTGCCGCAACAAATGCTTCGGCAAAGTCTCTCATTCTTAGTAAGAAAGCGGTATTTTTGCTCTTGCCGCTTCCATTAACAAAGAATTTAAGCTACGAACGGCACGATTAGTTCCCTCTTCATCACCCTTCTCTTGCGAAGCCATTGATCTACCCATTTCAGTTTTTAATTCGGCATTAAAAATTGCTTGACGTTGTTGGTCAATAGTTGTTGTTGGTTGCGGAGGTGGCGCAGTTAACTCAGGTGGAAGTTCAATATTTTGCTCAGAAGGCATGGCTGAAATTTCTGGTGGCAATTCAATATCGAAAGGCATTTCAGTAGGTTCTTGCACAGTTTGCTCTGTTGGAGCAGAAACAACGCTACCAGTAACCAAAGGACGCAAATCATCAAGTGATGTAGCAGACAACATCATTGCACGACCCGCTTTTGTATCAAATACTGAACGAGAAAGAGCCTCTATAGCCCTATTGACAGGAACTGCCGCAATAGCCGCACCTGGCGCACCCCCTACAGCCGCACCAACACCAACACGCAGACCTTGCGTCATAGCCTCATCTAGTCCAGAACCAGCCGCTTGACGGGTCATGGAACTTGTTAAGAAGCTATATTTGTTCAACAAGGTATCAAGGTTTTCGTCAACAAATGGTTGTAAGTTTGTTTTTCTTGATTGCAAGAATGTGGAAAACTTAATTGGATCAAATGCGCCAGTACCAACATCAGTTGCTTCTTTTCTTGCAGTATCAAATGTAGCCGCAGCAACATCTTGCTTAATATCTGGTGGCAGAACTTTAGCAATCATCATTGATGCTCGTTTTGCACCTTCTTGACCAGTAGACTCAGCAGAGACAATTCTGTTTACCAATTTAGAAATATCAGTTTTAAGTTCCCCAGAATTAGGGTCTTTAATCATCGTCATTGCCAAATCAGCATCACGCAAAGGAATTACATTTCCTCTCCAATATTGTCTAGCAGTTGAAAAAGCATCAGATACAGCTTGATTTTGAGTCAAAGACTGACCCCAATTTTCAATATCCCGATCCATTGCATCTAAGACTTCGTTTAAACGAGTTGTCTCTTTAGCACCAAATTTATTTTGTGCTTTTGCAACTTGCAAGGCATCAGTTAAGCCTTCTCTTGCTTTGCGGATATCATTAAAAGTAAAGTCTGTTGGGCCTTTGATCTCAGGAATAAATGGTCTTCCACTCTCGCTAATAATCAATCCCGCCTCTTGTTTAACTTCTTCTTTACCAAGTTTTGAGCCAAAAGATGATAATTTAGCTTCTAAACTAGGTCTTTCAAGAACTTTAAATAAGTCGCCATACTCTGAAATTACATTGTTTACAGCGGCTTCAGTCTCAGTTGGTCGAATCTTTGAAAGTTCATTCTGAGTAGCTAAAGTATCTAATTTTGAATATAAACGATTGCCTTCTTTTGTGGCACTTGTATAGTTTGTTGCAACAGCTTTGGCAATATTCTCACCCGCTTTGCCAGAATATTCAGCACCACCAGTGATTGCTTTTTCTACAGTACCACCAGCTTTTTGAAGTTCTTTGGCATTTTGCTTTAGACGATCTGCAACACCACCAGCCCTCAATCTATTCATTGCTTCAGCCGCACGGGTAGCGTCATCACCAGTAAAATCACCAAGTAGTTTAGGACTAATTCCTAGAGAAGCAGAGGCATCTTTTACTGCTTGAATATTGCTCTTAAAGTCAAAGTTAGTAACTTTTTCTATTGGTCTTCCAATAACACCAAGAACAGCAGTTGCACCACCACTGATTAAACCCGCTTGAGTAGCCGCTTCTTGTCTACTTTCACCCTCTTTAACTGGCTTTGTAAGGCCTTCCCAAAGACCACCAAACAAACCTTGCTTTAATATTTGAGCAACTTTTCCACCCGCACCAAACCAACCTAAAGTAGAGGCGGGAGCAGCAATAATTAGTTCTCCAACAATCTCACCTGCCGCACCAATTACTTTATTGTCATAAGACAAACGATCTGGTTGTTTGGCAAGTTGAGCGTTAAATTTATCAAGTGTTTGCTGTTTTGTTAAACCAGTCATAGTGCCGAGTTCAAGCACCGACTGCATGATTCCTTCAGCAAGCTCATTAGCTTTGTTAACTTTGCCTTTTTCAAAGTCGGTCAGGTACTTCTGTTGCAGTTTATCTGCATCAGTCTTATTCTTCCACTGGTCAAACAATCCCATGACTTAACTCCTTAAAGTTTGCCAGCGTTACGCAAGGCTTGTTCGGCTTGCGCTCGAGTAATAGTCCTATTAAATTGATTTTTTTGATATTCAATAGTGCTGTTAATCATTTGCTCTTTAGTCATTTTTCCTGTTGAAGCCACAGGTTTTGAAGCTGTTGGAGTTGCTTCTTTTGTTGGAGAAACCATTGGCGGTGCTTCTTGTGCAGTAGGAGCAACACCAGGTTCTGTTGTGCGACCTTGAGATTGCAAAGCAGTCTTTTTAGCACCAAGTTCCGCACTAAGTTTGGCTTCCGTTCTTATTAAACCTTCAATTGCACCAATCATTCTAGCTTGGCTTAAATAAGTAGTGCTATCAGCAATTTGATCTTTCGCACGATTAGCATCACCCTCGGTTTGTGTGCCGTTTGCCATCAAAAGCAAAGAATTTACACGTTCAGTTAAAGCACGTTTAATTTCATCTTTTTTAACTTGACCACCTTGTTCTTTAAATCCGAATGCTGGCGGTACTATTGCTCCCAGCAAATCAAAAGTATTATCTTTGGCGTTATATTTAACTTCGTTTGTTTTTAATGAACCAAGAAAAGATTGCAACTCTGGTGTAGAAAGTTCAAGTTTCTTAAGACTTGCGTCAATTACACCAATTTCTTTTTGTGAACCAGAAGGAATATTACCCGCTGTTGCCTGTTGAACTGTTGGTTTAGGAACTGTTGTAGCACCACCTTCACTAGTAGCACCCATCTCTTTATATGCCAATGGGAATGCTTTGGATGGGTCTGTAGCCGCTTGAGTAATCATCTGACCACTTGCTTGGTCAAGATAACTGCGAGGCTTTGATAACATCTGTCCTGAAATATTAGCATTAGCCAATTCTGTTGCGGTAGGCTTTTCACCTTTTTGCAACTTAGTTTCAACAACTCTTAATGCCTGAATATAACGCTCATCACCAGTAAGTTTTTCTGGTTGTAATGCTTTTAAAGTTTGCGCTTGGTTAAGTGCAATTTTTGACTGTGATTCAGCTAATGATTTAGCTTTTTCAATTAATCCTACTGCAAACTCACCATCCCCAAGACTTGCGGCTTGTTTTGCTACAGAAACAAAAGATTCTGGATCATTTACGTCAAGCTGTTGAAGTAATTGATTACGCTGAGACATTTTCTTCATTTGTGGGTCTTCTACACCCAAAGCACCCGCAATAGCACCACCAAGCCCTCTAGCACCTGCATAGGTCATTGCCGCACCCGCCTCACCAGGAGTCAGTTTAGCAAGGTCAATACCCTCACGCAAAGCACTTCTACGTTGTTGCTCACCATACATTTGTGGTGTTAGTCCAAACAGACCCGCTACGATATTTTCAGCCATGATAAATCCTTATCCGTAAACGTCTTCAAGCATCTTTTGGAAACCAGCATCACCTGTTCCATAAGAACCAAAATCTAACGCATTAACAGGTGTACCACCCGCTATTTTAGTTATCGCATCCGTGAACAATGGATTAGAGGTAATGCCACCAATTGCAGTTGCGTATGGGTTTCTAGTTGCATCTGCACCTGTGGCTAAAGCAACACTTTGACCCGCACCCGTTAATCCCAACCGACCTACGTTGTAACCTGCTGTAGACGTTTCTTTACCAAGACCAACGCCCAATTGGAAGGGTTGTTGTGCCGCACTCTCCAAGGCTTGCATCTGTCCAAAAGCACTTGTAAATGGTGCATAAGCCGCTTGCTGACCCGCATAGTATTGACCCATAGTCTGTGCGCCTGTGCCAAGCAATCCCGCACCAAACTGGACTTGTTGTTGACCATACTGTTGAGCATTAGCCGCCAATTGAGCCTCTTGTTGTGCTCTAGCGTTATAAAGAGCTTGCAGTTCAGGAGTAGTAGCACCCATAGTGCCGCCTTGAGCAACAGATAGACCGCCACGGCCTTGTTGTGTTAGTTTGTTTTGTAGATTAGCCAATTCCAACTCACGACCTGGTTGCAACAAAGCCATCTGCTGATTGAGATAGTTCTGAGCAACATCTTGAGGAGTCTTAGCTAAGTATTGATTACCAAGGCTAAACAAACTCTGTGCGCCTGTTTGAAGAGGAGCAAAGGCTTGTTGTGCGCCTTCTGCTTGTGTTAGACCAGCACCTGCCAAAGTAAGGAATCGGTCTTGAGCATTCTTTGCTTCAGGGCTAAGTGTGTACCCTGCGCTAGTCAATTGGCCTGTAACTGGATCAGTTTGGAATTGTGAAGTACCAAACCTAGTAGTCATGCCAATAGGACGAAAAGCCGCAGATTGTTTGGCAGCCGTTGTCTCAGCATCAATCATTGCTTGTGCTTTTTGAGCCGCTTCACGAGATGTCTGTTGTTGAAGAAGACCACCAGCCGTTTGAGCAGTAGATGACAATAATTGAGCAATTTGTGCCGCAGTCAGACCTGCTTTAAGCAAGTCAGTGACAGGAGGAATAACTACTGGAGGCGTTACCACGGGAGGAGTAACAACTGGAGGTGTAACTACAGGCGGAACTACTGGAGGAGGAGTTACTACAGGTGGTGGTGTAACTGTTGGAGGAACTACAGGCGGAGGAGTAACAACAGGAGGAGTAACTATTGGAGGTGTTACAGGTGGAACATAAGTAGGTGTAAAAGCACCAGTACCCGCATTGAGTAATTCAAACTGTGCAGCCGCATCTGCCGCAAGTTTTTTTGCTACTGAATCAGCAGTAATTCCAGCCGCTTCACCCGTAAGAAGACCACTACCGCCCGTTAAGTTTGTTAAGGTAGGAACTGTTGCACCAGTAGTTAAAGCACTACCAAGGCTTGCAGCACCAGTAGTACCACCCGCACCACCTAAAGCAAGATCATAAGCAGCCAATTCAGTCGCAGTTAAGCCTGCTGTTGCACCCGCAGTGCCTGCCGCAGTACCACCTAACAATCCACCCGCAGCCGCACCGCCTAGAGCCGCCAAAACTACAGGGTCTTTTAAGGCTTCTACTAGTCCACCAACAAATGAAAGGTCTTTTTTGGTTTTTATCGTATTAACAAACTCACCAGATGGGCCATAAACTTGTACTGGTGTTCCAACAGGTTGCTTATCATTTACACCGCCTGTAGTTTTAGATACATAGATGTTTTCTAGTGGGCCGATCTCTTGAGTCTCACCAGAACCAGTAGTTCGGTATGACGCTTGCATCCATGTATCGCCAAGCAATACAGCCTCATTTTGAGGAAGTAGGGGGGCAATCCTAGCAATAATATCGTTGACAGGCACTCCACTTACAGCCGACATTTGAGATGGAGGTACACCGAATGTACGCATGGCCGCAAAAATCTGAGCATCGCTCATGTTTGGCGTAGCTAATAGAAAGTCCAAGACTTGTTGATTTGTCACGGCCATGATGTTTACTCCGCTTCTTTAGGAACTTGCGCTTCAGCCTGTTCTTTTATTTTAAGAATCAGAGGCCAGCATCCGCTAGACGATGGGAGGTTTCCCAAGGTCTGCAATACAAAGTTAATCTCGTTAACGTCTAGTTCTAGCTTCATGCTTGACTCCTTATTCCGTTGTTGGCAAACTCACCATGGGCTTCTGAACGCCATAAGTCCATAAAGTCTGCCGCATCTTCAATTGTTCTAAATCCTGATACTTCTTTTGTTTTGTTATTAAAAGACAAACTGCATCTCCAATGCCTATTGCTTTTGCTATAACTAACACCTTTTACGCCAGAAGTATTATGCCTTGCTAGACAAGAATTTTGATTATTTGTTTGTCGTGTTGCGGCTCTCAAATTCTCAATTCTATTGTCTGCTGGCTTACCATTTATATGGTCAATAACTTCTGGCAAATATCCATGGTGCATTAAAAAAATTACTCGATGAACACCAATTGACTTACATCCTTGTTTATAGACAACACGCCTATAACCTTTACCATCGAATCCACCAACTTCTTTATTGGCATATCTTGTATTAAAAAAAGAAGCACGATGAGTCCCTTCCTTTTTCTTCCAATATAAAACACCATCTTTTTCGTAAAAAAGACTGTGTGCTAATTCAAAGGTTAGTTCCATGGCAAACCCTGAGCCGTTACTGGTGCTTTCTGCAAAGCAATCTGAGCCGCCAGAGCATCTTCTGTGGCTTGTTTATCAACCGATTCCCATATCCAACCCAATACAGTAGCTTGTGTCAGGTCTGCATAAGGCGTGTTGACTGTGCCATCTGCCCATGAGCAAGTTGAATAGATTGATGCTGTGTGTTCGCCATCTACTGCTGTGGCTTGCCAGTGAGCGCAAAAAACATAGCCATTGGCTACTTGATAGTTTGTTTCTGAAACTGTCCAGTTATACGAGATTGACATAATTTTCCTTTCTAAGATTCCACGGCAATGCAGATTTATGTACGACTACTGCATTTCTTGAACTAACCATTGGCACATCATCAATTCTTGCTTGTTTTGATAAATTGTATTTTGCTGATGTAACCATTAAATTCCACGGCACATGAAGACCACAAGCATTTTTAGCCTTCAAAGGCACAATATGGTCAACATGAATCTTTGTTTTAAATGTTGTAGCCATGTTTCTAACAGAAGCATAAATTGCCATCAGTTGATTTTGAACAACAACATCATCACGATAAACATTTGCTTGATTGATTCGTTTATGCCTAACACCATTGTTTTTGGCGTTTGACTTTTGCCTTGATTCAACAGAGCAAGCTGAACAAGACCTATTGCAAACATATCTTTTTGTATTTTCACATTTATAGCATGGGCTACCTAGATAATACATTTCACCATTTTTCTTTGCTGTTTCTTGTGCAATTCGTTCTGGTGAATTATCTGGTCTTTTTACACCTTGTTTAGATGCGTACATACAACATCTAGGATTTCTACCTTGCAAATGCACAGTAGGTGTAACTTCATAATCTCCATGTTCAGGACAAGTAACAACAATACTTGACAGTTTGCCTTTATAGACAACTTTGTCATAGCTAAATCTATTGCCATGAACCTTAACGGCTTTGGCAACAAACTCCTCTGTTGTTAATCGTCTAACCATGTTAGTCCTTAAAGATTAGCGGCATCAAGTCGTGCCTTGAGTGATTGAATTAGGGCTTGTTGTTCTTGGATGGCTTTGACCAATGGTGCAATCAATCCTGTGTATTCCACGCTGAACATTCCATCAGGAGATACGCCAACAAGTTCTGGGAACACTTCCTTAACTTCTTGAGCAATGAACCCCAAATTTCGTTTTGTTGGCTCATCAGATGTTTCTTGAGATTTCCAAAGGTAATCGACAGGGCGTAGCTGCAACAGTTTGGCAGTTGAATCCAAATCTTTAACATCAGTTTTTAATCTTGCATCTGAAGTTGATTGCCAAGCCGCTGTGTTAGAAATGTAAAGACCTGTGCTAGAACCAGAGTTGGTGAAATAAGCACAATAACCTGTTGAGCCATTAACAGAACTTGTGCCGTAAATAGCGGCAACCCCTGCGTTTGATTGGTCACCTCTAATTGCTTGTTGAGAAGCGCCACCAACAGCATAGATTTTTGCGGCAGCACTAGTAGTATTCACTAGAAAGTTACCGCTAGAGTCAATTCTGGCGGCTTCAGCAACACTACTTCCATTGATAGTACTAAACTGTAAATAACCTTTATATTCACCACTTGTAGATGATTCTTTTCTACCAGCAATTGCACCAAATACAGTTTGAGTAGTGCCAGTAACAACGCCTCCTAAAGTAATCTGGCCACCTTTATTTGCGGCTTGAGTATCTGTTGTATTAAAAGATGCTATTCCAAAAGAATCTACTACTTGATTAGTGGCATTAACACCAAACCTTGCCAAAGGACTTGTAGTACCAATACCCAAATTCCCACTTGCATCCAGAGTCATCGCCTGAGTAAAGGTGATAGCGTTCCCTGCTGTGCCTGATGGAGCATTGTAAAAAATATGAGTGCCAGAGCCTTGCGTGTAGGCAGTTGCAGTTGCAGTTGATAAATACTTCCAGTTTGTGCCATCGTTATATCCATTATTAGTCAGGATAGTGTCTGAGCCATTTGAATTTGTAAGAGTAGTTCTAGAACCAATCTGAAAGCCTTTCCAGTTACTTCCCCAAGCACTCGGAGTAACTCCCAAGCCTAGATTGCCTGAGGAGTCGAGGGTTGCGCTTGCTGCAGAAGATGACGACCAAAAACTTAAAGCGGATGTGCTTTCATCTTGAAATATACCGCCACTAAAACCACCACTACTAGCAAACTCATATCCTCTGTAATTACCCGCTGTTGAGCCAGTTCCAGTCAGCCTAATTCTAGCGGTATTGGTTGTTGAACTAGAAACATTAAGTTTTACAGCAGGCGAAGTTGTACCAATACCTACATTGCTTGACGAATTAATTAATATGGCAGGGCTTGTAAATGTGCTACCACCACCAGCCGTAGAGGGTGTAATAGTAAACGCACCAGAAGCAACTTGGTTTGAAGAAACACGCCAATTGGTTTGTGTATTTGAAGTAACAAATTGAATGTCACCTTCCCAGTTATCAGATGGTGAACCGCCAAGCGTTAATCTTGATGTGTTTGTACTTCTATTAATTGTTGCGTTTCCACCAACAACAGCAAAATTAGTCCCATCAAAAGTAAGCGCAGAGCCACTTGTCAGAACCTTTGAACCATTGAGATAGGTTACTCCGTTGGCTGTGCCTCCTGAGAGGGTTACAGAGCCAGAGGCAGAGATGTCTGTCAAACCAGAGATAGCACCTGTATCACTCAAGATGCCAACAGAGTTCTGAAGCAACTTACCTGTGGTTGTGTCAAAACGGGCTAAAGCGTTATCAGTAGAAGATGCAGGGCCAACAACATCGCCTGATCCGCCACCACCAGCCGCAGCAATCGTAATCGCACCCGCAGCATTGGTAATTGTGATATTTGTTCCCGCAGTCAATGTCGCTTTGGTTAGCGTGTTTCCTGTGCTATTACCAATCAACAGTTGACCATCTGTGTAGCTTGTCTGTCCTGTACCACCATTGGCGACAGGAAGAGTTCCCGTCACACCAGTAGACAAAGGCAAACCAGTTAAGTTTGTAGCAGTACCGCCCGATGGAGTACCCAAAGCACCACCATTGACCACAACAGCACCAGAAGAGCCTGTATTGACCGCTAGAGCCGTTGCTACGCCAGTGCCTAGACCTGACACACCTGTAGAGATTGGAAGCCCTGTGGCGTTCGTTAAAGTTGCGCTAGTAGGTGTTCCAAGGATAGGAGTCACCAAAGTAGGTGATGTAGCAAATACTGCTGATCCTGAACCTGTTTCATCTGTCAAAGCACCCGCAAGGTTAGAGGAGCTAAATGAACCTAAAGATGTTGCATTGCCTACAGAAGTAACTGCACCTGTTAAGTTAGCGTTAGTTGTGACACTACCTGCAGTCAAACCTGAGGCAGTACCAGTGATGTTTGTGCCAACCAAAGCAGATGGTGTTCCTAGAGCAGGAGTGACTAAGGTTGGGCTATTGGCAAACACCAAAGCACCTGAACCTGTTTCATCTGTTACGGCAGAAGCCAAGTTAGCAGATGATGGAGTACCCAAGAAAGTAGCTACACCAGTACCCAAACCACTTACGCCTGTTGAAATGGGCAGACCTGTCAGGTTAGTTGCCGTACCAGAAGCGGGAGTTCCCAATGCGGGAGTCACCAAAGTAGGACTGTTTGACAGGACAACAGAGCCTGTACCAGTAGAGCTAGTTACACCAGTACCACCATTTGCTACGGGCAAAGTGCCAGTAATATCAGCCGTAGAAAGGCTTACTGCATCCCATGTAGCATTAGTGCCATCAGTTTGGAGATACTTGTTTGCGTTACCTGTTTGAGTAGGCAACAGGTTATTTAATGCACCTGCGGCTGTAGAAGCACCTGTACCGCCATCAGCAACCGCTAGATCGGTGATGCCAGTAATAGAACCGCCAGTAATTGCGGCAGAAGCATTGTCTGTTTTAGTGCCAACAGCAGTTTGAATGTTGTTGAACTCTGTATCAATCTCAGTACCCTTAACAATCTTTAAAGGATTGCCAGGTGATAGATTGTCTTTTGATGCAAAGTTGGTTGTTTTGGTGTAATTTGACATAGTTTACCTCTTACCCTATTTTGCCATCTTTGGCTTGAATTTCAATCTTTTGTAGAGAAAACGATGTGCCATTTATCGTTGTCTCATATCCTGTTTGAACAATCTTTCCAGCTCCCGAAGCATTCGCTGTTAACGTTTTAATTGGTACACCACTTGTGTATTCAGCAATGTTGTATTCAGCAGTTCCATACTCATAACTTGTCTGTGAAGGAATATAGATATTCTCTGCACGATAAGCACCAGAATAATCAAAACCCCAATTGATAGTTAAGAATTGATTAGACCCACCAATCACAATGGCAGTAATGTTTTTCAGGATGGAAATCTGATTGGGGTTTCCCAAGTCGGCATTGTTTGTGTAGTACGCAAATCGGTACGTTAGTGTGTCATCAAGATAAGTCCCATACTTGCCAATATAGCCATTTTTACCAATGTACAAGTCGCCATTACGTAAAGAACGCAAAGCAGTTGGAGCAATTGAGTCCCACTTGGTTACACGGGAAGCACCATCTTGCAATGTTTGCTTGGTATCGAAGCAGTAAACTTGGAAAGATGCGGGTAAAACAAGCAGATAAAAGGCTTCTTTTTCTGAGTAAACAGACTTCAAATTAGCCAATGTTTCGCTTGCCAAAGATGAATTTAGGTCAAAACGAACATTCTTAGACAAGTCTCTCAGGGGTGCAGACTTCTCTTGGATTGTCCTCATCAGCGAACGAACACCTGAGTCTGACAAGAAAATTACATCAGAACCAACGCTTTGAATAGTATCTCTAGCAATACATCCAATAGAACCAATTGTGTCGCTCAGAACTAAAGATGCGGGTGTAGAAGCACCAGAATACACAAGAATCTGTCGTTTACCAAAGATAAACAAGAAATCATTGTGCGCTGC
>Ga0247722_10001353_pt1 | contig 13617 bp, 17 predicted proteins | sample MSEWelMarce3H_FC_FD_189094 | JGI IMG/M metagenome (GOLD analysis project Ga0247722, IMG submission 189094) | Subsurface sediment microbial communities from gas well in West Virginia, United States - MSEEL Well Study Marcellus 3H_FC | ecosystem: Environmental > Terrestrial > Deep subsurface >... | reverse complement strand
CATTTAACATATAATGAATCATTAATAAAATTAAGTAGAGAATATGAAATGAATAGTGATAGTATTAATAGTAGAAAACAAAATTCAATCTATAATAAGGCATATGCAGTATTAACACAGAAGCCCAATTCAGGTAGAGTATTAATACTTGAAACCAGACAAAACGAAATTGAAAAACAAAAGGATGAACTTAAACAAACATTAAGCGAGCAACTACCCGATATTGAAAATTTATTAGTAAATCTAGACAAGTTGATAGATGAGGCTGATAAAGCAAAACAAGAACAAGGAGATATCAAATATGTGTATGATTCATCAAAACGATATGAAACATATAGGAGTATAGTATATACTGTAAACATTTTTCGTAAGCAACGTTTATATAATATAGAAGTAGATAAAGCAAAAGCAGAGAAAGCAAAAGCAGAGAAAGCAAGTGAAGCTGTGCCCATCAATAAACTAACTAGTGGATTAGAATATACTGGTGTTGGTTATACTGATCATTAATATATTAAAACATATTAAAGCATAAAATATATGTTTTATTTAAGAAGACTATGGATATAGAACTCCTACAGCAAGCATTAGAAAATGATGCTAATTTAAATATAATAAATACTAATATTCAAGAAATAAAGCGCAAGAAAAACGAAAAATTACAAGAGCTCGGTCTTAAGCGCGACGATTTAAAAAGTTTTAATAAAAAATTAAACGGTTATATGTATGTTGACAACATAAAGGATTTAAAATATGGGCGAAATATTCGATGGGTAAATTTAAAAAAAATAGATCTCATTAAAATAACTAATGGTGCATTATTATGCGATATTAAAATACTCAGTAAAGGGTTGGCTTTAGTCTTGAAAGGTTATAATGAAAGTTATATTACGCTATATTTAAACGAAAATATAATATTTCAAAAAATAAATGATGAAGAAAAAATAATTCTTAAAGCAGTTGACTACTTAAACAAACAAGGTTAAAATGTAATAGTATTGTAAAAAAATTGATTAGTTAGCTATACTTGTTTTTTATATAATAAACAATTATAGCTTTGGAGATTCATGATTTGTGAACCTTGTTCTTATTTAAACATTTTCGATTTACCGAGCGATGTTGGTGAAGTTATTACTAGCTACCTCTTTAAAGATCACCAATTTCTCTCAAAACTTAAAACAACATGTAAATCAATGTATAAAGCAATTAGCGTTTTTGCTATTGCTAAATTAATGTTGTCTGAGAAATTTGGTTTGTTTAGTTTTCGTGAGTTGTGTATAAATATTGATTGCTATGAAGATAGTTATGATGTTTTTACATTTATTCATAATTATTATTATACTCGCTACTTACATTCAAGACAATATGCATTGAACTCTTGTGTAGTTATAATTAATGCGAAATATTATAATTTTAAATCTCATTATTGTTGCGAGTGCTTGAAAAAATTTGTGCTTGTTGGTTCTAACTCAAATGTAATAGAAAACTATCAGGACTCAGAACAAGTTAATATCATATTTTAAAGTGAAAACACATTGAAAAAATTGATTGTTTTTTTTGCATTGATTAATAACCATAAAACAATGGTTCTCACTTTTTGCGACCTAGACAATGATGTTATTCAAATTATTATAGGTCATGTAAAATACTATAGCTATCTTGCTTTGCTTAAAAGGACGTGTATAACTAACTATAATAGCGTTTCAAAGTTATCAATTGCTAGACTTATGTTGTCTTACAGACTTAGACAATTTTCACCAAGAACATTTTGTATTAATAATAATTGTTGTCATGATACTAAGGCAGTATTTGATAAGCATTATCGCAATGGTTATGATAGTTACGTTCATATTAAGCAATTTGCCTTAAAACAAACAACAGCCTTAATTAATGAAAAAAAGTATAAGTTTAATACACATTATTGTAGCGAATGCTTGAAAAAGTTTGTTTTAGTTGGAGACTTGAGAAATGTTAAGCACAATTATGACTATATAGATGAAGTAAATATAACTTATGCAAGATGTAAGTATATATTTGCATAATGATTTAAAAAAAATTGATTGTTTTTTCTCTCTTAATAAACTAATTATAATAGTTAATTATGGAAGTATATATTTGCGCCTATGAACCCTCTAATGCTTATAACTCGGATTATGGAAAAATTAACATAACTTCTGTTATTATGTGTTTCCTTATTATTTATAGTACAGCTTTAAGTGTAGTGCTAAGTGTAAAACAACTTATTCAAGTTATTAAGGAAGAAGAACTCATTGATGAAGAAGAAGAAGAAGAAGTTATTAAGGAAGTCATCGATAAAGTTGAAGTTCAAACGCAAACAAACGAAGAAAATTATAAAAAGGAAGAAGAAAAGAAAGATGATGAAGAAGAATTGTTGCTTGCTAATTATCACGCAAAAGAAAGAGCATTAGCATTACAAACAGCATATGAAGAACGCGCTAAACTTACATTTGAAAAATGGCGCGAGGCATTTGTTAAATTATATAAAGCTGATCCGGTCCACGTCGAATCCGCCACCCACCAGTATTGTACCCTTTTGTCAAAAATACAAGAAGAATATCTTGAAAAAAATGAAAAATTAACTCGTTTAGAGGCATTTAATGCCTTGAAAAAAGCAAGAACAATAGAGTTAAAGCATTATAAAGAGTTTATTCATTTATTCAATTCATAAATAGGCAAATGTTGCTATACTTTTTAAAAATTGATTACTTTTTTTTCAGCATTTATTATTAGCCTCCACAAAAAGCACAGAGCAAAGAACAAAAGCGCTATGTCAAGCGACCACGTTTCGTTTTCAGTCGCACGAGCACGGATGCAGGAGTTTTTTGAGAAGTTTGTTCCAACCAAGCGTACATACTGTATCAATCCAAAGTGCATAGAGGAAACAGAAGGCGCTGTGTTATATATATGGGAGGATCGCTCGCTGGCTTACGAACACAATGAACGGCAAACAGCGTTGAATATCACGACCATGCGGGTAAACGGAAAACCACATTGGGTTCAGAGTCATTATTGTTGCGAGTGCTTCAAGAAACATGTTTTGGTTGGAAACAACAAGAATGCTTCGCAACACTATGGGGGTTATTGTGACGGAGTTCAAGAGGTGGAGGTGTACTTTCATAATGAGCCTTGGCCTTCTACATGGCATAATCGTGTTACAGGAGAGGATCACGTGCTTACTGAGCTTCAGGAATATATGTTGGCAAATGACTAACTTGTGCGTTGTATGTGCTACAAAAAAATTTGAATACTTTTTTTTATTTCTATTATTATTGCTATACTTTTTTAAAATTGATTACTTTTTTTGTCATTTATTTATAGCCTCCATAAAAAGCACACAGCAAAGCAATCAAAGAGCAACTACTATGACAAGCAGCATCTGCGATTTGTCAAGCGACCACGTTTCATTTTCAGTCGCACAAGAGAGGTTGCTGGAGTTTTTTGAGAAGTTCGTTCCGACCAAGCGTACATACTGTATCAATCCAAAGTGCATAGAGGAAACAGAAGGCGCTGTGTTATATATATGGAAGGCTAACTCACTATCATACGAACACAATAAACGGCAAGCGGCGTTGAACATTTCACTCATCTGGATGAATGGAAAGAAGCAATGGATTAGGTCTCATTACTGTTGCGAGTGCTTCAAGAAACATGTTTTGGTGGGAGACAACAAGCATGCTTCACAGCACTATGAGCAATATTGTCCTGGTGTTCAAGCAGTTGATGTGTACTTTCATTATGAGCCTGTGCATTCTACATGGTACAATAGTATTACAAAACGCGATGAAAAGTTGAGTGAGCGACAACTTTGCATGCTTAGTAGTGAGTGAGGCTAGTGCGTTGTATGTGCTACAAAAAAATTGATTTTTTTATTATTATTTATAGTTATGAAAAACAACCATGTCTAGCATTTTATCAAGCGATCATGTTTCATTTTCGGTAGCACAAGAGAGATTGCAGGAGTTTTTTGAGAAGTTCGTTTATACCAAGCGCCGTTACTGTATTAATCCTAACTGTCTCAAGGAAACAGAAATGGCAGTGGTACACATATGGGAGGCCCGCTCAAAAACATACAAACATATTGAACGGCAACCAGCGTTGAATGAAACAACAATGTGGGTTACTGGAAAGGAATATAGTTTTCGGTCTCATTATTGTTGCGAGTGCTTCAAGAAATATGTTTTGGTAGGAAACAATAAGAATGCATCGCATCGCTATTGGACTTCTTATAACAGACGTCAACAAAATGTGCATGTGATTTTTAATAGAACACCATACCCATCTTCAACATCTTATTATGGTACAGGCACCGTACAACCGCTCACCAAGTTTCAAATTAAAATGCTTGGTTAGTCTTATTAAAAAAATTGATTATTTTTTATATATTATTTTTTGCACTATTAACAAAACAATTAAAGCTTTAAAAATGATGAGCGTAAGCAATATCTGCGACTTACCAAGCGACATTATTTCACTCATTATTAAACAACTAGGCAATTATGAATACACAATTGGTCTAAACATTACTTGTAAATCGTTGTCTAAGTTGATTTCAAAATTTGCTGTTGCAAAGGAGATGTTTGCTGTGTTGTTTAGCAGATTTAATCCATATGAATTACAGAAATATAATCCAAAACGCAAGTATATGGCAAGATGTGTGAATGAGCATTGTAAAGAGGAAACCCTGAATGCGTGTGAATACATATGGGAGGCTCACGACGGACTTGGTTACGTACACAGGAAACAAGATGCACAAAACACAAATTTAATGGTAATTAATAAGAAAAAATTCTGGTTTCGCTCTCCTTATTGTTGTGAATGCTTTAAAAGACATGTTTTAGTAGGAAACAACAAAAATGTTGCGCAACATTACGGAAATTATTGTTATGGAATGCAGCAAGTAGTTGTAACCTTTAACACAACACAACCATCAACTTGGTATGATTGTGCTAGAGATTGGTATGGACCATTAGTAGAGAGACAGGTGCGCCTTTTAAATGGTTATTATGAGTCGTCTTATAGAGAGTGCCCTATATGATGGCATTAAATGCTATTAGTGCTACAAAAAAATTGATTTTTTATCAATTATTTATAGTACCAAAAAAAACAACTATGAAAAGTGCTAAAACAAGAAACCAAGTTTCATTTTCGGTTGCTATAAATCCGCTTCACCACTACCGTCCGTATCAGGTGTTTTTTGAAAAATTTGTTCCAACGCAGTGTCAAGAATGTATCAACCCCAACTGTAGTGTGAAGAAACAAAGCGCAATAAAACATATTTGGCATGCTGACACACTTATATATAAACATAATGAAGACCATATGGCGTCAACTATAGCACCTACGTTAAATATAATAACAATGCTGGTTAATGGAGAGCAATTTACTGTTATGTCACATTATTGTTGTGTGTGCTTCAAACAACAAGTGAAAAAAGACCGGAGTGCAAGGCAGCGAGCAAATCAAGAAAAGCACACACAAGAAAAGCAGGCGCGCTATTGCTTACAACGAGATTTGCGTTTAAAAGAAGAGGAGGAAAAAGCTAAAGCACAAACTAATGATTAAATGCTATAACAACATTTTTATAGATGTTGTTATACTTTTTAAAAATTGATTTATTTTTTTTGTCATTTATTTATAGCCCGGTCAAAAAGAGAGAAGCGAAAAGAGGAAAAAGCAATGATGATGTGCCAAGCTTGCGAGTTCAAGATTTGCGAGCTCAACATTTGCGACTTGCCAAGCGAGATCATTGCGCTCATTGTTGACCGGCTTGGAGACAAAGACTATCTTGTAAGATTCAAGGAGACGTGTGTGTTGTTTAGCAAATATGTGAGTCAATTTTACATTGCAGGACAAATGGTGGCTACAAAGTATGGAGTGTTTACTGAACGTTATGTTGACAAGCGTTTTGAGAACCAGCATGTGATGGGAGACTGTGCGAACGCAAACTGCTACTACGATACTGAAGCAGTGTGTGAGTATGTATGGAATTACGGTTACAGCCGCTACTATCATCGCATTCAAAAGCCCATGCAGTCAACGACCATGTTTGTCGATGGAAAAGAGTATCCGGTCAAGCATCACTATTGTGCTGAGTGCTTTGTGAAGTTTGTTCTAGTTGGACCAAATCCAAATGTGTCACGGCACTACGGGGATCGTTGTAGCGACGGCGACAAGCAAGTGAATGTGACCTTCAATGCGGAGCATACACAATCAACGTGGATACATTACCAAACAGGAGCAAAAGAACCATTGACCAAGTGGCAAGTAGATGCTATGAATGGTAAGTTTCCATAGCATATACTTGTATTGTCTTGTGTTGTATTGTCTTGTGTTGTGTTGTGTTGTGTTTTCTATATTTCTTTTTCTTCTTTTATTTCTTCTTTTTCTTCTTTTATTTCTTTTATTTCTTCTTTTATTTCTTCTTTTATTTCTTCTTTTACTTCTTTTTCTTCTTCTTTTTTTTCTTCTTTTACTTCTTTTACTTCTTTTACATTTTCTTTTTCTTTTCTTAATGAATAATATTGAACTAAAACAGAAACGAATAGATATCCTATAATATAAACCGAAGTATCTTTTAAAGTATTTGATTCACTTAAATAATATAGTATTAAACACATAATAACAGTAATACCTCTAGATATTAGTTTAATAAATGAATATTCGATATTTTTACATAAAAATTTAATAATTAATGCGTCAATGTTATTCCAAAAAATTAAGAATATACTTAATAATTTATCTCTTAGACTAAAAGATTTTATTTTTTTATAATCTATAATAATAAATAATAAGAAAAATGAAAATAATAGCGATTGCTCATAAGGTTTGATCCAACCTTCCTTGTTTACAAAATAATTTAAAAAATTGGCCATGTATTGAATAATAAAAAACATAGGTTCTCTTATGCTTAATGTTGTAAATGAAATATAATGAAGGCCTTTTAAAAACTCTATAAATGTATTATTACGAAACTTTTGTAATAAATTATTATCATCTAAATCATCATATAATTTTGCTGCTGCTCCTCCTAATAAAGCTATAAACAGAGACATTATAATTATAAATATAATATAAAATTATAAAATAAACGAAATAATTAGGACGTTAGCACTAATAACTATTCAACCAATTTAAACCCGTCTTCAATAATATTATAGTTAAACCCCCAATCATCTATTTCTTGCGGTGTTATACATCCATTTTTAAACGCCTCATTATAATTCCAATAATGTACTGGCTCAAGTATCCATTGTTGGTTATTTAAATCAACCAATCCAGAAGCATCAAAATCAAATAATTTATAAACTCCATCTACTGATTTAGCCAAGTTATCAAACTTCCAATCTACATACATAATTCCTAAGCCTTGTAAAAACGTTTTCACGTTTTCCATTAGTTCTTGTATTTCAATTAAATCGTCATAGCTCATTGGTTCTAGTCCAACATAACACGAAGCCGATTTTTCAGTGCATAATTGTTCCATAGTAATATAATCATCGGTTATATCATAATAATTAACTATATTTGGATGAGGATGTTCCATTAATATTTTAACAATGGTTCTTTCAACCTTATTTGAATAAGCATGGTTTTTAGTGAGCGGAGGACCATATTTTCTAAAAAAAGTAATTCCATCATAAGTTTCATCTGTTTTTGATGTGCTGTCACTATTCATATTATAAATAGTAGATTTGTCCATTATTTTCTCAATTTCTTAATAGTCTTGTTTTTTAATAGTAAGTGTGCTATATCTTTAAATAGTTTATGTTTGTTATTCTTGCTGGATTTAAGCGCGATTTTTTTTTTACAACTGAATCCGTTTATTTTTAAATGTTTACGTTGTAAAACGCTATAAATACATATGCCAATAGCTCGACTTTCTGGATTATTTATGTTTGGAACTTTTTTGATACAGCTACATAGTTTTTTAGCAATTATGTGTTCGGCTAATTTCTTAACATGGCTAGTTGTTGTTTTTTTAAACGGCACATTGTAATAATTCAAAATATTTATATAGTCTGCTTTAGATAAATTCATTATATAAAATATTATTCTTATAATATAGTATTCTAAAAATTTATAATTATTCTAAAAATTTATTAATTATTCTAATAATTATAAGAATAATATATATTATATAGTATTATGTATACTAAAGATCTGTTTACTTATACATTAAGATTATCAGTATATATTCAATTTATAACTTTAATATTAGGTTTATTAGTAAGTGTAAAAACTATTCCAACCGAGTATATTCTGATAAAGGAGTTATTCTTTTTAGAATTATTCGTTCAAATAATTGAAGGGTTGTTTTATATTTGGTTGGTTTATAATTTTAGCAAGGTTTCAAATATAACACCTAGAAGATATATAGATTGGATCATTACGACTCCTACTATGCTTATAACTTTAATATCTTATCTAATATTCTTAAAGGCGAAGGAATCAAATCAAACACATAATTTAAATCTGATCTCTATAATGCAAACTAATTATAAAACAATAGTTCCAATATTATTTCTAAATTGGTTGATGATGTTATTTGGTTATCTTGGTGAAATAAAGGTTCTTTCCATTATTTATAGCGTGTTTCTAGGTTTTATACCGTTTATAATATATTTTTATATGATTTATATAAATTATGTATCTGAAAAAAATTCGGGATATGTATTTTACATATATTTCTTATTTTTCTGGTCTCTATACGGTATGGCTGCATTATTACCATACTATGTTAAAAACACATTATATAATATATTAGATTTATTTGCTAAAAATTTCTTTGGTATATTCTTAGCATATATTATTTATACAGGCAGTTATTAGCTTATTATCTCCTTTCTATATTCTTTTATTATATAATAACTAGCTTAGCAATAATTTATATAAAGATTGCCATATTATTTATTCCACCACTAATGAGGTCTTTTGCTTTGCTTTGTAAATATCTTTCTATTGATCCTATTATAGTTGTTGATAGCAATAGAAATATACCCGATGAAAATATTAATTGCCTATCAAATTCGCCGAATTCGCGTTTCTTATATGTTAAAGAATTGAAGTTTATGACTAATAAAAAACCTATGTATATTTGCAAAAATGTTTTTAACACTTCTAAGTATTGCGGAGCGAATCCTCCAATTCCAAATAATACTATTATATATAGCACATAACTTATGTTTATTGAATATAAAAATACTAATTCACTAATATTTCTACGCATTATATACTAATAATTAATAATATTTTATTATTAAAATATTTCTTTATTCAAATATTTCATAAAAAAAGGGTAAATTATCTTTATAAAAAATCTATATGCTTGATCGAGTGCCGAAAACAAGATCACTAAAATCCTGTTTTTTTCGAGAAATAAAATTTCATAACTTTTTTCGAGTTTGGACATTTATAAATGTCCATTTTTACATTTTATATACCTTTATAGAATTTTTGATCAAAAAAAGTTGTAAAATAGTAGATTACACCATATACCCTGCAAAGATTCGAAAGTTTATCATAAAAAAAATGAGACCATACAATTTTTTTTCTCAAAATTCGCTTTTTTTCACTTTTTTGCGCGTTTTTTATAAGTATTTAATACTTATAAAATACTTATAAAAAGCTCGCAAAAAAGCGCAACTTGTTATTCTAAAAATAATTCATAACCATTTACAATTGTGAATTATATTAAATTATAATATAGTTTACAGCATATTATTAAATACTTATAAAAGCGCAATATTTAATGAGAAAACAATTTAAGAGTTTTTTTTATAAGTATATTATACTTATAAATGACTTATAAAAAAAGCGCAAAAAACTCCCTTTTTTTTGAGTGTGAACTTTGTTATTATAATACGTGTAAAAAAGGAGATTACTCTAGACATATACAGACGCAAAAACATAAAAACAACGAAATACTTATAAATAGCGCAATAAAAGCGCCTGACAAAAACTATGTATGTGAATGTGGAAATATATATAAACATAACCAAAGTTTATATAATCATAAAAAGAAATGTAATAATATATTAGGAGAAAAAACAAATAGTCAAGATGATAGTGTAAAAAATGTTTTTAAAGATAGCATTAATAATAATATGATATTAAAGCTTATTACTGAGAATAATGACATTAAGAATTTATTATTGATTCAACAACAACAAATATTAGAACAACAGAAATTATTAGGAGAACAACAAAAACAATTAGTAGAGATCGTTCCAAAAATAGGAAATATTACAAACAATACAGCACATATAAAGCAAAACTTCAACATAAATTTATTCTTAAATGAAAGGTGTAAAAATGCAATAAATATGAATGATTTTATAAAGCAAATAAAATTAACTTTGGAAGATTTAGATTTAACAAAGAACAAAGGTTTAGAAATCGGGTTAAGCAATGCTATTATTCAGACAATAAATAAGATGTCTCTATTTGAGAGACCTTTACATTGCACTGATCCAAAGCGTGAAACATTATATATAAAAGATAATGATTTATGGGAAAAAGATAGTGATAAAACAAAAATAAAAGGAGCTTTACATAATTTAAATAAAGCTCATTTTAAGTTAATTCAGGATTGGATCGCTGAGAATCCCGATTTTAAAGTCAATGATGCAAAACAGGATTATTTTGCTTATTTATTGAAAACTTGTTCTGTTAGTTTAAAAACAATAGATGATAAAATAATAAAAAAAATATGTATTTACAACAATTTAAAAGATAATTTAAAACAATTAGAAAATATAAATTATGATTAATCATTTAAATAATAATATTTGCTTATATTAATTTGTCAATGCCATTACCACTTCTTGCTATGGCTGGTAGTATGGTTGCAAAACAGGTTGCAAAAAAAGGCATGGGTGCTGTTGCAAAAAAAGCAGCCGGTAAATTCATGAAGAAAGGTCCTAGTGGTTCAAGTAATCAAGATTCATCACAACAAGGAGGACCAATGCAAAGCGGACCAATGCAAGGTGGACCACCACAATCTGGACCACAAAACGGGCCCGTATATATGCAACAAACATGCCCTGGATCGACACAACAACCAATACAACAACAACCAATACAACAACAACCAATAAGACATGAATATATACCAAATGGTCCGCCATATTTGCCTCTTCCACAAGCCAATATGCAACCAGTAATGATGCAACCTAGAGTGATGCAACCAGTAATGATGCAACCGGGTATGATGCAACAGCAACCTAATATTCCACTAGCCACTGGTGCAACATTTGTAAACCAGCAGCAACCTAATATTCCACTAGCCACTGGTGCAACATTTGTAAACCAGCAGCAACCTAATACCCAGACAACACCCGCTTTATTAGCTCAGAAAAAAAAAAGTTTTTTTAGATCGAAAGGAGGCCAATCAGATAATGAAGAACCTATTCCTAGCGGTGGTGGGGAAGCTAGAACATTTTTTAGTCCAATTATTGGGAAATTTTTTAAATTTCTTTTACTTATATGGACTCAAGTTAAGAGGCTTTCGTTTTTCAGTAATATATTATTACGAGAAAGAAACGGAGGAAAGTATAACAAGGCTTTACATTATACAAATATGTTTCCGGGTTTGTTAACTTGTGGTATTGTAATATTTTTAATATTATTTATCTTGTGGAATGCAATACAACAAGTTGTTAAAAAGATTTCTTTCAATTTAATAAATCTACCAGATTTACCATTCAGTCTAAATAAAAATATAATGCAATTAGTGTATTCAACTTTTTATATTATAACTAGTGGATACTTATTATTTTACATATTTTTCTCATACTTTAATGAGTTATCCAGCGATGTAGAAACAGGTGGTTCCTTGTCTAATTTAGATATTGTTGTAATTGTGAAACGCATAGTTAGAGCATTATATATTTTATGGCCTATTTCTGTAATTGTAATAGGATCTACTATTGCAAAAGCACTTTATAAAATGTCTTGCGGGGGGGCAAAAGCAAACATAGCTCCATTTGGTAAAGTTATTGATTCAACTATTGTAATGTCCTTACTAGCAAGCGTGGGTTTAATTATATTGTTAAAAATCAAATATGTTATAGATATGCTTATGCGTTCAACTGATAGTCAGACAACAGTTAAAAGCAAGAAAATTTTAGCAATAATATTTAATTTTACGTTAATTTATTTTATATTACGATTAATAACAATAACGTTTGAAGAATTTGCTTCAAAAGAATTAATATTTTTATTAGGTAGATCAGTAAATGAAGCATCAGGATCTGCTGGTAATTGCGTTTCCGATTCTTCTGAATGCCCTGAAAAAAATTCAAGCGATTCAGCGAAACATTACGTAACTGCTGTATTTTTATGTATATTAGCAGTTATGATTATTGCAATCAATATGAAATTTTTCAAAGTAGGCCATCAAGTAGGTACTGTTTTACAAAGAAGTCTAACTAATGCATCTGATCTCATAGAAAAAAATCCAGTAACGCAAACTACAAAATAATATTTAAACTACTTCTAATGATTTTACATATATAATAACATTAGAATTAGAAAGAAGATCCAAATGCTCCTCCTAATGCGCCATTAGCAGCCATAGGTTCCATATTTTCCATAAATGCATTTTGCATTGCCTGATTTTGAAAACTATTTCCTCCACCATTATTCATCATATTAGGAAGAGAATCAATCATAGAAATATTGTTTTGAGCTGGCATTTGATTAGCTCTTTGAGCTAATATTGTATTATCTAAAGAATCTGCTCTGCTAACTTGATGAATTCCGGGCGTAGCAATTGTTTGGCTTGATCTTACATTACCATGATTACTAGTCCCTACAAGTGGATTTTTACCATTCCATAATTCCATTAGTCTATTATAAACAATATTTATTTTGGCTCCTAATTTGGTTTGCATTGTAATAATTAAAATTAATGTTGGGACAATGAAACTAATTTCATTAAATTTAGAATATTGAACTTTGCTATATGTTGGGAAATATCTAATGATCTTATCAATCAAATAAATAGAAATAAATAATATACCTAATTGAATTATTATTTCAAATACTAACTCTAAGTTATCTTTCTTATCATCATCTTCTGGTATGTATTCTTTCACAAATTTTAATAACACTATTACAGGTACTAAAGCAAACACTAAATATTGAAACATATTTAATACTACTGCTTTATTATCACCATCAAAGTTAAAAACATAATTAAAGAAGCCAGAAGGGCTTAAACGGTTGCTCCCACCTACTAAACCTGTATAATTTTCTTGATCCATAAATATTATTATATATATAAATTAAAAAAATATTATTATTATTTCTAAATAATAATAATAATGAAATTTTTATATGTTTTTATTACTTTATAAAAATATACATTATATTCAGAATAATAAAATATTTTTTTATTTTATTATTCTGAATATGAAAATTAAGAAAATAAAGAAAATAAAGAAAATAAAAGATCAAGCAAAAATAACTGAACCTAATGAAGTAACTCAACTAACTGAACCTAATAAAATAAATGAAACAAATGAAACAAATGAAACAAATGAAACAAATGAAACAAATGAAACTAAATCAAACGATGACAATGAGGAGTCATTATAT
>Ga0247722_10001352_pt1 | contig 13621 bp, 25 predicted proteins | sample MSEWelMarce3H_FC_FD_189094 | JGI IMG/M metagenome (GOLD analysis project Ga0247722, IMG submission 189094) | Subsurface sediment microbial communities from gas well in West Virginia, United States - MSEEL Well Study Marcellus 3H_FC | ecosystem: Environmental > Terrestrial > Deep subsurface >... | reverse complement strand
CATTCCATCTCACACTCAAACTCTGTTGGGTATTGGTGGAGGGATTGGATAATATCATCATACTCATATTCCCAAACTAAGTCTTGCCAATCTTCTAAATCTCTTGCCATAGTTATAGCCTTCCTTACATCCTCCTCTGTGTACTTATACTTCTCACGGGCTTTGTTGTAGCCTTTCTTGAAACCTTTATATGAGTGAGCTTCTACTACAACTTTGATTAAACCAAGTTCACCGTCTCCTAATGCATATATAGATACTTCTGATGCAGAATGTTCAGTGGCCATTTGCTCAACATCATTCTCAATAGGTGGTAGCAAGTCTACACCTTCAAGGATGAGTGAACCGTTGAGTGGTAGGTGGGCTATAGGATCACCTATTTTAGAAGAGTCAAGAGGGTCTGTCTTTGACGTATCAAATATCAGCAGATAGTTATCTGTGTGTACGATCTTGTGTGTCATAATTCTTGGTTTAGAGGTTCTATCCAGCTCAGTCTGAGCTTGTCTACTGATGTAAGAGCTGAAGTGTAATTCATGTAGTTATCCCATTCTTCAGCACAATGATAAACCACCCGCACTTCTGTGGTAGTATGATCTGGGATCTCTTTTACTATACCGTTTTCATACTTAGACTCAGGACACCCGTTGAAAGGAATGTAGTGTACTTTGTCTCCTACTTTGAGATGTGTCATGGTTGTTTGTTTAACTGTTCTATAAGAGCGTCAGCTGCTTTACAGCAGTGTTGAGCAATAATGTGATAGTTCCACTGTGTGTTACCTTCAGCGTTGTTGGCTAGCATACCCTGCATAGCCATAGCTGCAAAGTATTCACGCTTGGTAAGTCCGTCTTGCTGACTAAACTCCTCAGGAATACCATGATCAACCACTTTAGAATATGGTCTTGCAAATGCTAGTTCGTTTGGTTGTGTCATACTGTGTGGTTTTAGTACAGATCCTCACTAAAGAGACCTATAGTTGGGTTATATAATTTATCTACGCTCACTTGAGTAGCGTGGGTTGCTATATCAAGAGCTTCTAGTCTGTCAACAAACCGGTTGGTGTTGGTAAGAAACCCTTGTACGGATTCTCCCACACCGTCCGGTGCAAACTGTACAGATCTTAGTCCAGATAGTGTTAATACAGTCATGATACAATTAGCATGTCTGTGTCCACATACTACTATACCCTTGTCTATATTCTTGGGCCGGTGTACTTGTGTAGGTAGTTCTTTATACCATATAGCAGCACAGGTTATATACTCGTTCATAGTTGTACGTTTTAAAAAAAGGTGACACTCTGATTTATCCAGCTTACAAGTGTCGTGGTTGTCCTCTCAGGCTGTACATCTCTGTACAGTACCTCTTTACTGTCATACAGTGAGAGTGAGGAATAGATTGTTTGTAGTGGTATTCTACACTAGGTAATCAACCCGCTGTTAATCAGTAACAGTTCCGAACCATGTAGAGAACAACTCTACTTTTCATCATCCAGGGCGGGATTAGCTGTTAGTGACACAGCCCGTGCAGCTGAGACAGGACTTGCACCTGTACGGTGATTGATAACTGATTAACCCTGCTATTATTCTGATGATTAAGCTCATTGAGTTAACCATCAAGGAGTTTCACCTTCCAGCAAAATCACCACAGTTGCGTCTACATTCCGCCACTCAACTATAAGGGGCCCGATATCCGCGTTTCCATCTCACTCGGGCCATGATGAGCTTCCGACGGGTTGCTGCAGAGATGGGATTTCAACCCATGACCTCCGGGGTATCATCCCAGTGCTCTATTCTCGCGGTAAGGATGACGGATTATCAGTTCCGGTCCTCTGCTTTCTGAGCTACTCTGCGGGATTCCATGTTTAAGGCACACGGTAACCAAGCCTATAGTTTAACAATCTATCCCAGGGACTACGTTCAGATCATTAGGCGTACCTAATGAGTATGAACCGTTCGTTTGACGGAGCTCTATTACATGTCGTACTACTTGAGTCGGAACTGGTCGGGGGCCAGACAGATCTTACTAGTAGGCTCCTGAGATCAGATTGCTATGTCTTGACCATTATAACAGAACATGCCTAAAGGGACTTAGTGATCTAATACAATCGGTCAAAGAGCTTGTACCACGGCCCCCCCAGCCTCATCCAATACCAGCATGCTTTTGCAAGGCATCTAATACGTGACAAGACTTAAGAGGGCGTGATACATAATTATTTTAAAAGCACAGTTTTACGGGTGGATAATGCACCTGTAGAAACTCTGCGTATAATACCTTTATCTTCAAGGTTTTTGAGACTACGTTTGATGGTAGACTGGGTGACACCACATTCAGCAGCCATTCTGTTTACACTTACAGTTAACTCATTGGCCACACTATCAGCGTAGCTAGTCAAATAAGCGTACAGAGCCTTGTCTCTTATACAGAGTTCTGGATCTGTCATGACTGCCCGTGATACCATTCCAAATCCACCCTTTAGCCGTGGATTCTTGATCTGCATTTCTAATGTTTAAACTGTAGAGGTGTAGGCCAAAGATATACAGAATATTTAAGTTCTACAACAAAAAATATGGGAAAGTAACTAGGTTACCTTCCCGTTAGTATATCAATGATCGAACAGGTTCTTCAGTATGTCATCCACATCAGGTGTCTGCATCGTGTAACCCATAGCCTGCATGTACTTAGGAAAGCTGTAGTTGGATGCTTTGACCTTGTTAATGCGGTCTACAATGTTATGAACATTGTACAGATCAGCGTTGATCTCGTCATGTTCATCTTCATCATCTTCTTCCTGGGCTTTTTGCTTGTCATGCTCTTCTTTAAGCTTCATGACAATCTTGATCAGCTCATTTTTGAGCCGGTCTTCAGCAGAGTAAGAAGAATCGTTTTCCAATTTCCAATGACTAAATGCCTGTTGAGCCAGCCGGTGGTAGTTCATGAAATGCAACAGGGTCATTTCATACTCTATGGAATCATTGATCATTTCCAGGCATTTTTTCAGATCACCGGTCACTGTAGTGAGTTCAGCCGGAGCTGACTCTACATCAGGGAACAGTTCAACAGATTGCAGAGAGTTGGTAAAATGAGCAAAGAAGATCCTTTCCCTGCACTGGATCATTATCTCGTCAGATACGCCTAAGGCTGTGTTGATGTGTTCTTCCTTGTGGGAGAACGGTCTAGTTTTTAAGATCATACAAATCTTTTTTATGGTAGGGATGAAAGAAAACTCCCAGCGTGGACACACCAGGAGATTTGTATGAGATGTTTACTTAAACTTCAGGATGAGATTGGTCTGCCCGTTTTCAGTACGGAGCTCCCAGTTGGTTACTGGTATGATGAACTCGTTACGCTTAATGGCGGTGAAATCCGTCATTACAGGTTTAACCTTTTCTCTTTTTACAGGAGCAACGGATTCTGTAGCAACAGCGTTGTTTCTCCTGTAGCGGGTAGTGTACTGGATGATGCTACGAAGATCGCGGTCAAACTTTTTACAGAACTCTTTTACAAGTGCTGGAGGATGACTCTGGCCTTTAGGGGTTTCAAGAAACCTTTTAAGGAATTCTTTTTCTTCTTCAGTAAAGAAACGAGCACGAGATGGATTGGTCTTTGCCATTTTTTGTGATTTTGAGGAGTGAGAGAATTAGAGGATGTGGGAAAAAACTAACATGGGACTTGAGTCAGAATAGACATAGGCTGTCTGTACACCTTCATCGGTGCTTAGCTGGTAGCGTCTGAAGCTAGACGATTGTTCTACAAGCTCAAAGTCGTAGCGTACGTGGGAGTACATGCTACGAACATATTGTCTGACACTGTCCTTCAGACCGACTGGCCTGATAGAGAAAGTGAACACAACAGGGTCGTTTTTAAACTTCCTGATGTGCGGTTTTGCTGTCATGGTAGAGCAGCAAAAGTCCAGGTCATAAAGAGTATTGTCAAGACCTGATGGACAAGATAAGATGTCATCGAATAACACCCTGGTAGGCAGCGTGTTATTGTTCTTAGACATCTGGATCATCAGCTGGTCCACGTTGAACTCGTAGATGATGGCGTTCTTAATACCTGCATAGCGTGCAAGTCTAAGATATTCATCGAGATCAGGACCACCCAGTCCAACCAGGTGCTTAAACTTACCTTTTACTTCCTGGTAAACTTCCTTCTGTACAGTGCGTTTGTTAACAGACTGTTTGTAGGATTGTTTTACGATAAGCATGAGTGAGAGAGATTATGCGTGAGAAATAACGCAAAGGGTAAAAGACGGATTAAAAACGGTCCAAAGAGACGATCTTGACATGGTTGCCAATGATCACGGTGAATTCAGAACTGCGTGCCAGGGATGACACTTGGAGTTCCTGACACCATTTACTGAAACCCTCCATGTCTATGTCAGCAACAACGTTGTCTCGTTGTACATGTTCAAAGACAGGAGCATCTGACATAGTAGTCAGACCTAAAGATTCTAAAAACTTTTTCATGCTACATGATTTGGTGAGAAAAAAGATATGGTGGCAGCCCTTTTGAAATCATCTCCAGGGCTCACCATCCATAATTAATACAGTTTGTTGGCTTTGCGGACCACTTGGTTCCAGGAAGCCTTGCCTTTACAACCGTAGCCAGAAGTGGCACAGGATGCAAACAGAGTACAGATGCAGAATAAGATGAGTAGTGTTCTCATGTTATAAGCTTTAGAGGGTTAGAAATAGTTTGCTTTCTTAGAACGGCGTGGAAATGCCTTGCGGAAGTTAAAACCAACGGTGTCTTTGTAGTCAGACCATAGGTCTTTAACATTCTCTGAACGGAAAGTCCATACACAAAGTGCAGATTCCCATACTATGAATGGGATTAGTAACAAGCTAAGCAACAGGATTCTTAAGAGATACTTCATTTTAAGTGAGAATTAGAGGGTGAGAGAAAAAGGTAAACCAGGGTTTGTTACCTAGTTTACCTGTTGTTAGATTAGTCGGCTATCTTGTCATTAAGGTCAGCTCCCACTATTACAGACGGGATCCAGCCAAAGATTAACAAAAACATAGCCATGCCACCATGACTGGCTACTTCTCTAAAGGGAGTAGACTCAGAAAGCATAAAGGCAATGAATGAGACGGTCATCCAGGTCAGGATGAAGGTGGCTAAGCAAGCCAGCATGATTTTTGTTGTTTTCACGTTAGATGATTTAGATGGTGATAAAATAAAAAAGAAAGAGCCCGTAGGCTCTTAATAGTCGTCGTCATACTGATTGTCCAGATATAACTCATAGTCACTGTAATCCTGTTTAGTGAGAACATAATCTTCACCGATGATATCAGGATCAGCGTTGACTCTCCAACCAGGCCATGTTTCGTCATGTTCCGGCTGATAGTCTTCTAATGTTATACCATAGAAACCGTTGCCTTTAGCATTTTCAGCTAATTTGTTGGCCTCGTGTTGGTTTTTGACATGGTATATTTGCCATATCATACCATCTGGACTGTTACGTATAACCAGGGTTTTGGGATAATCTCCCGTTGAGATGTCAGTGTTCATATGTTGGTGAAGTTTGGTGACATGAGAAATAAATGGTGAACCAGCCCACTAAGGAGCCAGTTCACCATAAAGACTTTACATGATCCAAGTAAACTTGGGATTAAGAACATGAGTGTAACCACTGTTGTGTAGGAAATCCTCAACCTCCTGTTCGTTTGGCAGGTAGGCCCGGTAGTTCCAGAACTGTTTGAAGATGTCTACAGTCTTGATCTGGCCGGTGTGAGATTCTCTATAGGTGATAACACCTAGTTTAGAAGGCTTTCTGAGATCTATGATCCCTGATTTAGACATGTACATATAATGGTGGTATTGGTGACTTGTAAAAACATATCTACCTGAGCCCCTGCGGCTCTTGCCGTTGTTCAAGCTGTCCTTATTATGACAGTAGGTTAGTGCATCCCGTTTGCAACCGGTCTACATTACTCAAGAGATATGTAATAATGTCCCCTCTGCGTTCAGTTGTATTATATAGGGCACATAGCTTACCTGTGGTTTCAAAGCTCACAGACCCTATATATTACAACTGCCTGTCCTTGGGAAACAGGATTGACGCATTAGACCCCTCTGCGTTCAAGTGTATGCTAACACACATGTATCACTACATATGTAGACCTACTACACTTGTCTACCCTTGGGAAGTAGATTATGACGCATTAATCTGGTTATAGCTATCTTATCCGCACGCCCAGGTTTGGGTTAGTGTAGACATAGTGAACATGATGAAAGAGCGGTGTGGATGGCTATCACCCACACACACTCCTGATAATCAATACGTTAGACGGTTTAGTACGAGATTACTACCTGCACTCTACGTGTAGAGACAAGCTTCAGGTACTTTAGAGTCAGCGTGTTAAACCTGAGTTTCATTGACGTGTACCACTGTGTAAACAACTGGTAAGATTGGAAGAGCAGAGACTTAGAACGGTTCATAATAGATAAGTGTTAAGTGATTATGGATGATTGTTAGATGATAGTGAATGAGAACAGAGATATGTTAGAAATAATCTAAACATGTCCCGAGTGGATATAGAAACTTTCTAAGAACAGAGATACAGAGTGAGTTCTTAGTAGGGACTAAAACAATAAAAAAAACACACACGAGATGTTCCCGTGTGTGTTGTGGACTATTACAGTCCGAGTGACGCCATGATGTCGTCTGCACTGTCCACCATGCTCGTGCTGATTTCGAAGAACGGACGCTTCACGCCTGCATCATCAGTTACGATGTTCAGGACTGCCTTGATGGACTGACCGACATGGATAGACGCTTTACTCTCTCCGAGTGTACGCTGTGCAAAGTATGTCTTGCCCACGAGCGGACCGTCGCTGAACTTAACCACTGCAGTCAGGTACTGCTTACCGTTGGACTTGGTCTTTACTTCTTCAGAGATGCTAGCGATTTGTGCATTGTACATGGTTGCTGTTTGTGACATTTTACAAGTTTTTAAGTGTTTTGTGAATGAAGACGACGGGTACCCCCCGCCGCCAAAACAGAGTGGGGGTTCTTGGCTAATACCCCACCACACCCTCGTCTGTACACTACCCATAGTACGGGGGGTCATTTGTGAGCCCTAGACCGGGGGGTCTGTTTTACACATTTGGACCTGGGGAGGATCTCTGATCCAACTTTCCTAGGGATCACCAGTGAGCTCTATAATATAGAAGAGAGTAGAAGATTATAGTATATGGTATGTACAAGGGGTCACCAGTGAGCCCTAGGAAGGTCTACAGGTTCTTGGTTATTCTGTAGAACATTCCTATCTTTGCTGTATGGAAAACAATCAGATGACCCCCTACCAGGATATGAATGCCCTGGTCATGTTATACAAGCTGGGAGACCTGCCTGAGGACGTTAAGATATTCCCTTACAATGGACCAGGAAATACCACCACCTGGGCCCACATAGACGAGATCAAAAGGCTGGCTACCCTCGGGTCAGTATATCCCCAGGCTGGTAACCAAAAACACGCTAAATAACCTCCGTACATCTTTTTGGATATATACAGATAAATACGTATATTCTATTATATGACACATATTTCTACAACCTGTCTTATATGTTCTTGCTGGTGTCCGGCAGGGGGTTGTATGTGTTGTACAGAATAACAGATATTAATTAGTACAATATATTCAGCCCCGGGATTGTTCCTGGGGTTTTTCTTTTTACGCGGGTGTAGCTCAACTGGTAGAGTGGCGGTCTCCAAAACCGTAGGTTGCAGGTTCGATCCCTGTCACCCGTGCATATAAGTCTAGTCTGGTCTTGGAGGCCAAATAGTCTGCAAAACTATTGGAGCGGGATCGTAACCTGCACTAGACTCTGAAGAGTGATGCATATCACATGCATAGTGGTTACCTTTTAGTAACTTGCTAACGACTGATTTTTTAGGTAGGGCAATGAGAGGGGTTGCTATTGGAGAAGTTCTGATATTTGCACCACAAAAAAAAGCAGCCGTCCATAATGCTATCTGCATACCTTCTTAACACCGGATCCGAACTCTTTGGAAAAAAATGGAGAATGGCCATATTGTTCTATCTGAACGATGGGCCCAGGAGATTCTCAGAAATCAAGAAAGAACTACCTGACTGTTCTGTAAAGGTGCTCTCAGAAGCACTAAGTGATATGGAACGCTCTAAGGTGTTAATACGAAAACAGTATAATGGCATTCCCGTCAAAGTGACTTATGAAATGAACACTGACATGGTAGAGCTCAACATAGTTCTTCACGTCTACTACAAGGCTTTAGTGATCTATTTTGAAGGTAACTACAAAGACAAGAAGTTTCCCCCGGAGATCATCAGCTTACTTATAAGAGACAAGCTCTCTAATCAGTAACTTCCTCACCTCTCTATTTTTCCTCCTTTACATTTTTGCATAAAGAACACTCTCTCCCGTTTATTTGCTGGTCGGTTGTTCACACTGGGTGCAAAACTCTATAGAGCTTTCTAAGTTCTACAATATAAATTTGTAGAGTTTAAACTTATTAAGTATATTATAGTGTAACCTTACTACCCATGGAAAACAATCAGGAGCAACTTTCACACTACAGAGAAACCACCGATAAGTATGGTCGGAAAGTCATGGTACCCGTTGTTGATGTCAGAGATGGTATGGCAGAGAGAGCTCTGGCTATGCAGATCCTGAAAGCAAGCAACAGATCCAGGTTCATGACTTACAACCAGTATCACGTTTCTGTGAAGAACCAAAACGGTGTATCATGAAAAAACTGATCCACCGTTGCAAGATCCACTGTCATACGATTGACCCAGGTCAGTTAGACCTGATGGGTGTTGATGATGTAGGGAAATGGATGCCATTTGCGTTCCACATGGACATAGTGGTGGCCATTAAACTCTCAACTGATGAGGAGGACTTATTGCCTTTTGGGTGCACAACCGTTTTCACGGAAAGCGGAGACACCTACATCATCAGCACACCATTTGAGGAGTTTGAGCAGATCTTTCTGCAACACCATGAAGAAGACATGCCTTCTCCTAACAGGGAAGCCAGCTTATAATCTCTAAAACCCTACCCCTATGCCCGAAAACAAAAACCCACAAGTGGAAGAGAACACCACAACTCCTCCCACTAAGGATGAAGTGATCCTCTTTTTCCAGGAACAAATTGATGTAAAGAAGGTGCAGTTTGAACTGCAGGAGCTCAACACCAAGCTGGCAGTAGCCAGGGCGGAAGAACTCAAGGCCCTGTCGTTTATTGCACAGCTGACCAACCCCCAACCCCAGGGCGGTGAATATGAAGGCGGCACTCCCCACACCATTACAGAAGAAGACATGGAGCTCAACCCTGAGCTCAAGGAGCAAGGTCTGAACGTAGGTGATGAGGTGCTCATTCCTTCCCAGGAAAAGCCTAAAGACAAGCGGTCTTTAAAGAAGAAATAAATGAACACCCTGTACAAACTTAAGGACTACAAGGAAACCTTCAAGTTTGAACGTGAGCATCCCAAACAACTACGCTGGGATGACAAGTACAAACTGTGGATGCTGGAACAGAATGACAAGTGCCAGGGCATATGGCTCCGGGATAAAACCCATGGACTTGTCGGTGAGATGATCATGAGCTGGCAGAGTGATAACGTGCTGCACGGTGACAGCATCACGGTGATGCCGGAGTTTAGAAGACAGGGTCTGGCCACCAAACTGGTACAGCTCAGTCTTGACTACGCAGCAGAGATGAACTATGAATGGTTTATTGGTGAGGCAAGGAAAGGAAGTTCCTGGAACGTGTTTGAGAACCTGGGTGCAGAACCCGTGGTGCTACACAAGAACTGGAACGGTACAGGGGAAGATTATATGAGTTTTAAAATGAAAATCTAACAATGGCAATAGTAAACCAGGTAGATAAACGGGTGAGGATGTCACGCTGGGACATTGTAAAGTACCAGCTGATGACCCACTGTTATCTCACAAAAATACAAGTGAGTGAAAATGACCTGGAGTGTCTGACACTGCTTGCCATTAACGGGGAGCAGGAACTGACCAGCTTCTGTAACATAGCCCATGATGAAAAGATCTTTTCGTCTACACAAAGTGTACGCAACTGCCTGACCAAAGCCGAGAAGAAAAAGCTGATCAAGAAAGAAGGCAAGAACAAGAAGAAGATCTATATCAATCCTGACCTGAAAGTCCATGCCAGGGGTAACATCCTGCTTGACTTTAAATTCTTAAGTGTTGAGACCAATCAAGGCTAAGTCATTTATCCCGGCAGTGGCCCAACAGACCGGTGTAGATGAAGAAACCACCACGGCCATCATCAACTACTACTGGCAGGAGGTGAGAAAATCCCTTTCTGGCTTAAAGCACTCCCGGGTGCACATTAGCAACCTGGGTGATTTCGTGGTCAAGCACTGGAAACTGGATGAGAAGATCAGTAAGCTCGAACGCTTTGAGGAAAACAACCGGCAGAAGGGATTACAACAAATGACAGCCCGGTTCAAAACAGTGGAAACCCTGTTTGACCTGAAGTCTCTGAAAGCCATCATGGCTGAAGAAAAACAAAGGGCTGAATTTATCAAGCATCACAAAAAAACGCTGAATGATACTAAACAGCATTATACAGATCTGGAAGCACAAGGGCCAGATCATGGAGGGGATCAAGAATAACATCTTTAAAAGAGAGGATGTTGAACGAGTGGCAGATGCCCGCATGGAGATCTGCACCGGTTGTCCCGTATTTGATCTCACAGGTAAGGGATGCATGGTGCCAGGAACAGAGCCTTGTTGTAATCAGGACAAAGGTGGATGTGGATGCTCCCTGGCCTTTAAGACACGGTCATTGTCTTCTTCATGCCCTATGGGCCGGTGGGAAGCTGAGATGAGCCAGGAAGAAGAAGACGCATTAAAACAAAAACTCGGACTCTGAGCATGGCTATTCAATCACATGGTGATAGCATCAGGCTGGAAGTAGTGCACTCGGTGTACAAAACCAAGGTGCATTACGAAAAGATGGAAGGCGGTGAGTTGTTTCCAGAACAGAAAGAAGTGCTGGTCAAACAGCTCCGGGTCAAGAAATGGTTTAAGAAAGAAGCCATCACCAGTGTGGAAGAATACGTGACGGTAAAGAACACCATAGCCAAGAGCAGGTCTATTGTCTTTGATAAATACTCCGGAAAGTTCTATGCCACGTTTCACGGTACACAGGAAGTGATGAACAACATAGAGCCCCAATCCTATAAAAACCAAATCGGCTTCAACCATGATACTAAGATTTACCCAGCAGGATCACAAATACACCAGCTTAAAAAAAGAAGATGAGAAAGACTGGATCTCAGTGACCAGTTTTATCGGAAACTTTAAGCAGCCTTTTGAAGCAGACATCATAGCAGAAAAATCATCCCGTAGCAAGAAGAGCAAGTGGTTTGGAATGAGCCCCCTGGAAATAAAAAATGCCTGGAAAGCAGAAGCCAAGCGTGCCACCGACCTCGGCACCTGGTATCATAACTGCCGGGAAAGAGATATATGTGAACTGGAAACAATAGAACGTTCAGGTGTGACGGTCCCTATTGTAAAGCCTATAGAAATAGAAGGCGTTAAATACTCCCCTGATCAGAAGCTTTCAGACGGTGTATACCCAGAACACATGGTGTATTTAAAAAGTGCCGGACTCTGTGGCCAGTCTGATCTGGTGGAAGTGGTAGATGGGATGGTCAACATCACCGACTACAAGACCAACAAGGAGATCAAGGTGGAAGGTTTTACCAACTGGGAAGGCATTACCACCAAGATGACAAAACCCGTGAGTCATTTGGATGACTGCAACCTGAATCATTACTCCCTGCAGCTTAGCCTGTACATGTACATCATCCTTAAGCACAACCCCAAGCTAAAGCCGGGTCTACTCACCATACATCATATTCTTTTTGAAGAAGTAGGTAAAGATAAGTTTGGCAACCCCATCACGGCCCTGGATTCTAACGGGGATCCCATTGTAAAGGACCTCGTACAATATGACCTGCCGTACATGAAACCTGAGATTGTGTCCCTAATGCACTGGCTGGAAGACAACAGACATAAAATAAAACCAAAGAACTAAATGAAAGAGCCCAATCGTGTGAGAAAGAATGACATCAAGTTTGGTGTACAGCTTAATGAGGAACAGAAAGAAGCCAAGCTCCTGATCAGGGAGAACCAGGTGGTGGTAATCACAGGACGAGCAGGATCAGGTAAGTCGTTGGTTAGTGCTCAAGCTGCTCTTGATTTCCTGTTCCAAAAACAGATCAGCCAGATCCTGGTCACAAGGGCTACCATAGAAGTGGGCAATAGCCTCGGGCTCCTGCCTGGTTCACTGGATGACAAGTTTAATCCCTACTTAGAAGCTTTTGTAGAAAACATTGGCAAGTGTGTGGACAAGGTAAAAGTGGAAGAGCTCATCAGCAGTAAAAAAATAGTGGCCATGCCCGTGCAGTTTATCCGGGGAAAGACTGTTGATGACGTACTCATTGTAGAAGAAGCCCAAAACCTGAACAAGGCCCAGATGCTGGCCATCCTTACACGTCTTGGTAAAACCGGGAAGATCATTATCAACGGGGACAATGAGCAAAAAGACATCAAGGATGACTATAACGGTCTGAGCTACGCCATAGAGCTGAGTAAGAAGATCCAGGAAATCAAGTGGATCAAGCTGAAAGAAAACCACCGGTCTGACCTTGTCGGAAAGATCTTAGAATATGAGTATAAATGAGGTTGGAACTATTAATCACCAGGGAGCAAGAAGCACAAGCTATTGATCAACTATCAGCGTTGTTCAAAAAGAAGTATCCGGAAGTAAACGCCTCCAATGCTTTAGTGGTGATGGTGTCTCCGGACTACTCAGCTACAGTGGCTATGCACATGGCCCATGAACTCAGTCATGAGGGAGAAATGTGTGAGCTGCTATGTATAGATGTTCCTTATCCGGACCAGGATAAAGAGCCATTTATACAAAAAGCCACAGATGATATTTATAGACACAATGCTTTTACAGGTAGACAGTATGAGTATATCATCCTGGTAGAGGCCGGTGTTATACGTGGAGGCAATTACAGATGGCTTACACTGCTTTTTAAAATGATCTGTTCTACTTCGTGTAATCTGATCACTACAGCCCTTTATGAAAACACTGGTTCTGCTTTTAAAAGTGATGTGGTTGTCCACTATTACAACGACAGAGAAGTTGAGCTGACATTTTATTACGAGAAATCAAACAAACACTGGGCATAATGGTAAGACTATTTGATATACAGAACGGGAAGGTGGTTCCTAGTGAGCATTGCTACACATTGAAGTTTCTAAAGGACATCATGGATGAGTATGGAGACGAGTGTACCAAGGTGTATTCCTACCTGTTCTACATGAGTTGCCCCAACCCAGATCTAAACCCATTCTTTGATGTACCCGAAGCAGATAAAGAAGACATCATTCTACAGGAAGTTGATGCTGAGTTTTCAACTGATGACGATCTTATTACGCACGCTCTTACACTCTGCAGGAAGATATACGAGACCCCAACGTACAGAGCATATGCTGGAATTAAGAGCATGCTTGACCGTCTTGCTAAATATATGGAGACTACGGAGATTGAACATGGCAGAGACGGTAACATTACAGCACTCGTTAA
>Ga0247722_10001351_pt1 | contig 13644 bp, 15 predicted proteins | sample MSEWelMarce3H_FC_FD_189094 | JGI IMG/M metagenome (GOLD analysis project Ga0247722, IMG submission 189094) | Subsurface sediment microbial communities from gas well in West Virginia, United States - MSEEL Well Study Marcellus 3H_FC | ecosystem: Environmental > Terrestrial > Deep subsurface >... | reverse complement strand
GTTGAGGAACTACGATAACATCTCCTGGAAATCTGTCGGCAAGGGCTACCTCATGCTTGGGGGCAGTACAGACCTCCAAAAAGGTCCGGGTTATTTTGCAGGTGACCTCAGCGGAATAACCGCCAAAAAAGCACCCTTCTGGTTTTCCCCTTTTTACAAACCGGGCAAGAAAATTGCCCGTAACCGCGACTGGAACAGCAAGCTGGAAGCCATTGTAGAAGAAGCTCCCAACTGGGACATCGGATTTGTGGTAGGCGTACCGGCCTGGATACAGATGTGCATGGAAATGGTGATTGAGCGGTACAAGCTGAAAGACATTCATGAGATTTGGCCCAATCTTTCATTCTTTTGCCATGGAGGTGTTGCCTTTGAACCCTATAAAAAAGGTTTTGAACGATTGTTGGGGAAACCCATCAGTTATATAGAAACCTATCTGGCATCTGAGGGATTCATCGCTTACCAGGATAGGCAATTCCCAGACGGAATGAAACTGGTATTGAACGAACATATTTTCTTTGAGTTCATGCCATTCGACGATGAACATTTTGATGCGGATGGCAATATCATTGGTCTGCCCAAGACCCTTTTGATTGACCAGGTGGAAGAGAACATCGACTATGCCATCCTTATCAGTACTTCCGCTGGCGCCTGGAGGTACCTGATCGGGGACACGATTCGGTTTGTGAACAAGGAAAGATCTGAAATCATCATTACCGGCAGAACAAAACATTTCTTGAGCCTGGTGGGGGAACACCTTAGTGTAGACAACATGAACAGGGCGGTGCAGGTTGCCAGTGAAAAATTGAATGCCTCGATCACAGAGTTCACAGTTGCAGGCATTCCGATGAATGGTTTTTTTGGGCACCATTGGTACATTGGCACAGACGATACGGTTGATCTTACCGACCTTAGAAATATCATAGATGAAACCTTGAAGGAGCTGAATGATGACTATGCAGTTGAAAGGGCCAATACCCTTAAAGACATCGTCGTGGACGTGCTTCCTGAGCACACTTTTATCAAGTTCATGGAAAGCAAAGGAAAGATGGGCGGACAACACAAATTTCCAAGGGTATTAAAGGGGAATCTGCTGGATGATTGGAAGGGATTTTTGGCAGACGGCATTTCAATTCAGAAGTAAAACAGGTTCAGTGCCGATTGTTCTGTAAATTTATGGTTTCAATTTTCAAACATCATCCCTTTGTTTAAGTATGCTTGAATCCATCATCAAAGGCATAGGGCTTGGCCTCATTCTGGCGGTTTCCGTTGGACCGGTCATCTTCACCATCCTAAAGCAAAGCATCAACAATGGGCACAAAGGTGGATTCAGTTTTGTTGCCGGAGTCTGGCTGAGTGATATTGTTTTGGTGGTGATCAGCAACATGTTTTCTGCACTGGTGATGGAAGCACTTGTATTCAAGGCAACCATTGGATATGTGGGAGCTGCTTTTGTACTCTGCCTGGGCATTTATTATGTTTTTTTCAAAAAGGTATATGCGGGAGAAGGGAAAAATGTGCTGCTGGTTGAATTCGGAAAAAAAAGGATTTTACAAAAGCATTCATGGCGGGGTTTTTCATCAATACATTGAACCCAAGCGTAATGCTTTTTTGGCTGATCAATGCAACTGCGTTTGCTGTTACCCATTCCCCTTTTGAAAGAATCATTCTTTTTGGCATTTGTCTGCTGGTGAACATCGTTGCAGACGTGCTCAAGGTGATGCTTGCTGCAAGGGTTCGGCACAGCCTTACGCCCCATAATATCAACATCATCAATAAAGTATCAGGAACAATACTCATCATTTTCGGCTTGGGCATCGTTTATGGAATACGTTTTTTAAACCAATGACATGACAACAATCAAACGAGGCCTGTTTCTTTTTTCCTGCTCACTTCTTGCCCTTTATGGTCAAGTTTTGGCACAGGGATCAGACATGTTAGTACTGAAAAAAGGTCCGGAAAGAACCCTCAAGACCTACCTGTCAGGAACGCAAATCCATTTTGTGACGATTGCTGGTACAGAAGTGCAGGGGCGGATTCGCAAAATTGAAAAGGACAGCGTGTTCATCAATATTTATGATGAGCGTGCTGCATATACGATGTGGGGCACTTCTTTTTGGGATACCGTTGCTGTAGGCTTGTCAAAATACCATATCAAGGAGATCCGTGAAATTTTCAAGCCACGTGAAAAATTCAGTTTCATCAAAAACGGATTGATCTTCATGATGGGCGGATCCTCCTATGCAATCCTGCACAGCGTGAATGCCCTTTACCTGAAACAGCCCATCATACCATCTACCATGTTGATCTCTGGCGGAGTTGCACTGACAGGATTGGTGCTGAACAAGGTCCACAAGAGAACCGTAAGACTGGGCAACAAATATTATCTTCAGTACATTCCTATCATCAAATAATTGAACGTGTTGCGCGCCATCAAAAAAATCTTCCTCGTCCTTTTCCTTGCCCAGCTTTTTTATATCCTGCTGATACGTTTCATCGATCCCCCCATTACCATTACTCAAATCACGGGCATCATTGAAGGCAATGGATTCAAAAGAACACATATCTCCCTGGACCAAATGTCAATGGCTTCAAAACTGGCGGTGATTGCATCTGAAGACCAGTTGTTTCCGGACCACAATGGGTTTGACATCAAGGGCATTGAAAGGGCACTGGCTTTCAATAAAAAGAAAAAAGGAAAAAAAATCAGGGGGGCCTCAACGATCAGTCAGCAAGTGGCCAAAAATGTATTTCTCTGGCAAGGTCGCAGTTGGTTCAGGAAAGGGATGGAAGTGTATTTCACCTTTATGATTGAGCTCGTTTGGAGCAAAAAAAGAATTCTTGAAGTGTACTTGAATGAGGCAGAAATGGGCAAAGGTGTTTTTGGCATCGAAGCGGCTGCCAGAAAATACTATAAAAAACCTGCATCCAAATTGACGAGAACCGAAGCTGCGATGATAGCCTCTTCATTGCCCAATCCAGTGCGGTATACGGTAAAACCAGTATCCACCTATGTTTCACGCAAGTATCCCTGGGTACTGCGCCAGATGAACAACCTGGATGGTGATCCGGATATCATGAACATCATTCGCTGAGACTGTTGATGGATGGGCCTTATTTGCTGTTGGACTGGATCAGGCCATAGGTTCTGCTGTTGATGGTCGGTTCTGAAAAACTTCCTTTCAATCCCCAGCGGATGGCATATTTCTTTTCTTTCAATGGCGGCAGTTGCAACTTGAAATTGAGTTCGTATTCGCTGTCGTGGCCAATCACACGACCTGTAGGCAAGAGGATGGGGTCTTGTTTTCCAGACCGGTAAATGATCAGGATGATTTCAGGTTTCTGAACCCTTGCCCTCTCCAGGATTTTCCAGTTGCCATAGCTCCGATTCAGGACCACATGGACAAATCCCTGATCATCCATCTTCAAATGTTCTCCAACCAAATCAACTGCTCCGAAAGAAGCAAAACCATCTGTTGTTTCTGAAGCCAACTGCATTCTCGGGGTTTGCAAGGAATCCTTCATGGATGCGGCACCCATCGATCCAAATACCATAACCCTCCGCCCTTGCAGCTGCTCTTCGATCGGCCAGAAATTATAGTTGCTCCTGCGGTAACGGAAGGTATTGAGGGAAAAGGAAGTATCCCCCGTATAAAACCAGTATTTTGATGCGCGCTGGTAAGAGTTGGTAAAGACCACCGGCATGCCGTTTGCTTTTTTCTTAATGGCAGCTGCCCATTCCCTGTTTTTATGGAATTCATCTTTGGGCATGAATTTCAATGCCTGGATATCCAGTATCATGTAAATGCGAACAATCAGGACCAATGCAATGGAATAGGGAAGCAACCGATAAATCCACTTGGCTTTGTTCGTGTTTTGGCTGAGGTAACGGTAAGACAAAACCACCAATGGCGCTATCAGGGGAATGGTCCAATTGGCCTCTGTTCTGCTCCTGAAAGAGGAAAGGAAAAACAGCGCGTAAATGCCTACCAGTGACCAATACATGGCTTTCTCGGTTGCATTGGCCGCCTTGTTTTTTAGTGCTGCCCAAATGATCAGCCATCCCACCAAAGGTCCCGCAATCAGCAGTTGACCCAATACAAAATCAGCTGTAAACGAAAACTTATATGGGGGTGACAAGCGTTCAAAAAGATGATAATTGACAGAGGGAAGGCCATGCAGAACTTGCCAGATGACATGGGGCATGAAAAGCCCGACAGAGAGCAGAATGACCAGAAGGCTTTTCCAACGGGTGAGGATGCTGGGCTTGGAAAGGATGGTAAAGAAAATGATCAAAATGCCATGGTACTTGCTGTAGAGCAACAACGCAATAACAAGTGCAAGGGCGATGGCACTGATAAAATCATTTTTCTCATCAAAGCGTTGGTAACAAATGAAGAACAGTGAAGTAAAAAAAAGCAGCGGGATGTCGGGTACTGCAAGAATGCCCCCAATCTGCAAGACTGCCATGTTCAGGACGATGGCAAAAAAAAGCCTGATGTCTTTGGGCTTCGTCAGGTATTCTATCAATCCTATGGTTGCCGTACCCATGAGCACGATAAAGAAGCGGAGGCCTAGTTCACCCGGGAAAATGGTTGTTCCCAATTTGATCAGCACGGCAATCATGGGGGGATGATCAAAATACCCCCAGTCAAGGAACCTCGAGTAAACCCAATAATAGGCTTCATCATCAAACAATTCCGTTCCGGCCGCCTGGATCAGCGCAACCAACAACCATATAGCATAAAACACAAATCGAAGACTGTTGGGGTTGTCAAATCGACGTGCTGATGCTGTTGGGTTTTCCATTGTAGTTTATTTAAGCAATTCGCTCACCCATGCAATGGCCCCTTCCGTTCTCTGGGGGTCTTGCCCATGTACTTCAAACCATGGCAGGTCCTGGTTCACAAGGATGTCTTTGTAGTTGTGGTAAAGTTTGTCACGTGTTTCGAAGTCGGGATATTCCCTTAATTCATCCTTGACCCATGGAAGATCTGGTTTGCAGAGCAGGTATGCATCGTATTTCCTGTTGACAATTTCCTTCAGGATGAAAGGGTGACAATTATTGAACACAAATTCACACCAAACTTTCATGACCTGCATATCCGTATCGATGAAGAGAACCGGGTTTTTTGTTGGGTCTTGCTGCATTGAAATCACTTCAGCAGTAGCCTGATCTTCCAAACGCAACTGCCCTTCTGCAATGGTGAGCAAATCCTGATATCCGTAATCTGTGCCATTTTCCAGGAGGTATTCCCGGGCATATTCCCTGCACCAGCTGGTGGAGAAATGGGCTGCCAATGCAGCGCAGATGGTACTTTTCCCGGTTGATTCGGGACCAATGGCTACTATCTTTATCAGCTTATCAGGATTTTGAATATTCATTCGCTCTTTTTCTCCATTCCTGCAAACCCATCACGGCAAGCACCAGCAGTATGGCATAATAAACGGCCGTGAAGGTATACCCTTTTGAATAATATAATGGAATGGACACGATATTCGTAACAATCCACCAGATCCAACTCTCCACTTTTTTTCTGGTCATCAGCCACATGCCAGTGAAAGCGGCTGCTGAGGCCAATGCATCTGCCCAAGGAATTGCCCCTGGTGCAAAAGCGGATTGAATGTAGGAAAGGGCAAAGAAAATAACCAGGTAGATGGAAAGGAAAAAGATCAATTGCTGTTGCCTGTCCTTTTTCGTTGAATGCTCAACATGGACGACCATCAAATTACCGTTGGATTTTCTCCCCCAATTGTACCAACCATAGAAGCTCATGATTGTATAGTAGAGATTCACAGCCGCCTCTCCAAAAAGATCCCCTTTGAAGCTGAGGTAAACATAGAGACTGGTACCCACCAGTCCGGTTGGATAGACCCAAATGCTTTCTTTCCTTGAGCACCAAACGGAAATGATTCCAGAGAAGATAGCGGTTAGTTCCAGGAAATCCATTGAGGTGTAGGGAGGTTGAAGGGGTTGAGGAGGTTGAAGGAAATCGTTTAGGGAGGTTGAGGGAGGTGTAGAGAGGTTGAAGGGGTTGAAGGGGTTGAGGAGGTTGAAGGAAATCGTTTAGGGAGGTTGAGGGAGGTGTAGAGAGGTTGAAGGGGTTGAAGGAAATACTTAAACCTATTCAACAGCCGCAGGCGACTTAAACTTCTTCAACGCGTCTCGCATCTTAAACTTCTTCAACGCGCCTCGCATCCTAAACCGCTTCAACAGCCGAAGGCGTCTTAAACTGCTTCAAAAGGCCGAAGGCCTTTTCATTTACTCTGCTTCCGCCACCACTTCCACCACTTCTGGGATCATGCGCTTCATCATCCCTTCAATACCCGATTTAAGGGTAATCATGGATGATGGGCAACCACTGCAGGAGCCCTGGAGCATTAGGGTAACAACGCCGTCTTCGAATTTTTTAAACTGGATGGCGCCGCCGTCCATTTCAACAGCAGGTTTCACGTAATTTTCGAGCAGTTCTTTGATGCGTTTAACGACATCTCCATCTTCCGAAAGTACAATATTGCCGTCGGTGGCTTGTGCTGCGGGGAGTTCATCCTCATTGACGATGGCTTTTCCGTCTTCGAGATAATCCTTGAGGAATTGACGAATGGATGGCTTAACATCATCCCAATCGGTCTCTGTGGTCTTTGTCAGCGTAACAAAATTGCTGGCAATGAAGACCCCTTTGACAAAGGGAAAGCTGAACAATTCGAGGGCCAATGGAGAGGGCTTTGCCTTTTCAATATCTTGAAAATCAACACTTTTCCCGGGATAGAGCAGCTTGTTGGCGACAAACTTCATGGTCTCCGGATTGGGGGTCATTTCTGTATAAATGCTTACGGTGATGTTTCCTGTCTTTATCATAATATCCAATTAACATACAAAGTTAAGAGAAGTTGGGGTTTTTGGTGGCGAAATCGGGAAAATCCACTCATTTCATGCCCAATATTTTCTCTACCAGTTCCATATGAATAGGATTGATGAAATACTCAAAAGTCCTTTTGTCAAATTCAGAACGCTGTTTATTGATTACAAGCTTTTTATCCTTGGTGATGATGCCCAGCTTTTGGTTGATGGAGCCAATAAGGTCACTGCGCATGCGTTTTTGGATTTCTACCGAACGGTTCTGCACGCCAATGACTTTGTTGATTTCCTGGATGGTGGTAAGCCGTTCATCAACTGAATGATAAAAAAGATATTCCACCAAGGACTTTTCCCGCTCCTCGAGCAATTCGAGGATACGGGTTGAGCGGAAGGAGGTAGGGTGTTTTTCGGTTTCGGGTTCTGCAACGGCCAAGGGAATATCCAAAGATGTTGAGGAAGACAAAATTTCAACTGCTGGGGTAGGTTGGTTTTTTTTGGCCTTGTACAGCAACAAGCCAAGAAAAGAACTTAAAAAACCAAGGATGACAATCAAAAAAGATTCTGCCTCTATATTGTCCAACAATCCCTGAGGTTTCAGGGGCGTATATATGGGAATGCCTGTATCAATGAGGTCTGCCCGAGAGATGACCACTGAATCATATGGATGAAATTGACCTCCCATGTATAATACCGAATCAATGGCGAAAGTAGCTATGGCAGGATAGGTATATCTGTTGGAGGAGACAATACCCAAAATTTTCGACTTTATTCGTTTTGAAAATGTGAAATAGCGATTACTGGCCAGGTCCAATACCCCAAAATTATCCACCAACAAGCCCCAGGGTAGTGTTGCAACAATGCTATGGGAAGTGTCTCGCATCTTCCCCATCTTGGTCCAATCGCCTGTCTTGATGTTTAAGCGATAAAGCCCATCTTTGATCTTCTCAGCATTACTGCTTTTCAGGAGCTCATGGGATGGTGCAGACGTTGCCTTGATCGACAAGGTCTTCAAAGCGGTATCAACCATAAAAAATCCATCCACCACTTTAGTCCAATAAATGTTTTCAGACAACATGGTGGCATCCCATTCCTTGCTAAAATGATTAAAGTACCTCAATGTTCCGTTTTTTGTCCAGAATCCATTCCCACCAAATGAGTAGAAAACTGAATCGAGGCTAAATGCAATACTGCGGAAATTATACCCTGTGAAATACGTAGAATCGATCCGCCGCCAGCGATATCCCCTTGAGGATGTATCCAACTGGTATATTCTACCTGTACCCTGGGGAAAGACATAAAGCCCGGAAGGATTTTTGACTATGCTATAGCCCTCATTGCTGAAATTGGCGGGCAGATCTGATAAATCAATAAATGATTCTTTGTTCAGGGAGTATACAAGCACGGTACCCTCGTAGGAGGAAAGTTTTTTTAAAATGGGTGGTAGTCCCTGCCCAAAGGAAACAGGTCCGTAACCAAAAAATAAAATCAAAAATATTATGCCTTTGTTGAACATCAGAAAGCAATATCCTGAACGCAATTTAATCACCAGGTAAAAAACACGTTAAAAAAATGTTTTTTAACAGATAAGGATAATCACTAATATTTATATAATTGAATGTCTTGTACTTATGATATGTATTAAAAATTAATTTTTGTACCTATTTTTTAACCTTTGATGATTTTTTCGACTTTCTCTACCACCATAGCAGTGGTAATCTGCTCCATGCAGGCATGGTCACCGCGCCAACAGGTGCTGTTTCCGAAGACGGAACAGGGACGGCAAGAGAGGTTTACTTGTACAGCATTCAAGGGATCCTGGCGATATCCATAAAAACCTGCATAAGGGTGTGTCGGGCCCCACAAGGAAACCACGGGGACATCGACCAGGGATGCCAGGTGCATGTTTGCTGAATCCATGGTAACCATCACTTGCATTTGCTGCATCAACTTGAGCTCATCGGCCAATGAACTGATCGCCGGAAATTGAACTGCATGGGTGAATTTCTCCTCCCAATCGGCCAGCAGGAGTCTCTCAGCCCCTTTCCCGCCAAAAAAATACAACTGGTAGGGTTCGCGGTTGAAGGATTCAACAATTTCCTTGAACTTATCGATTGGATACATTTTGGCATTATGCTTGGCAAATGGCGCAAACCCTATGTTCACCGGGACATTGCCTGTTGATGTTTGTTCTGGAGCTGGATCCGAAACATTGGCCCATTCAGCTGTGTCTAATGGGTGTTGTATCTTGGATAGATTGACCACAAAGCCCAAACGCCTGAATACGTCAACATAACGTTCCGTAGCGTGCGTCAAAGGCCTGTAAATCTTGTTTTCCCTTCTCACCAGGGCATATTTCTCAATCCTACCCTTGTTGATCATTTCCGTCTTTCGCTTGCCTACCTCAAAAAGAAAACGAAGGACATGGGTTCGAAGAACACCATGAAGATCTGCCACAAGGGAAAAATCATGTTTTTTTCTGAGGAAATTGTAGATCCTGAATATGCCAAGAAGCCCTTTGAATTCACCCTTCAGGTCAAACCCTTCAAACTCCAGCCGCTCAATCCCGCTAAACAATCCAGACAACTGCTTTTCACTGGCCATAACAACCCTTACATCCTTGTTCGAGGCAAGAAAAGCCTTCAATACCGGGATGGTCAGTGCCACATCACCCAATGCAGAAAAGCGCATGACCAAAATCTTTTGCCTGATTGGGGAGCTGCTCATTTTTTCTCGAGGTTGTACAATACGGGATTCAGGGATGGATCATTGTACATTTTCATCTGTCGGTAAACCTTCATGATCTTTTTGCCTTCACTGATTTCAGCCAACAACTCATCAATGGAGGTCGAAAGGTCGGTCTGCTGTTCCAGCAATACCTGCAATTTCGCAGCACACCTTGAGCGATGGTCATCAGTGGCATCCGACCGGCTTGCCTCTTCGCTCATGTGATAAATCTTCAGGATAAGGATGGATAAGCGATCGATTGCCCAGGCTGGACTTTCTGTGTTTACCCTTGCGGTGGGCAAAACGTCAACATTTGCGTATTGTAGGAGAAATTGGTCGTCTATCTGCTCCACCATGTCTGTCCGGACCTGATTGGACCTGTCAATCCTGCGCTTGAGTTCAATGCCCGCAATGGGATCAATCTGCGGATCCCGCACAATGTCTTCCAGGTGCCACTGCACCGTATCCACATGGTTCTTTGCATAAAAAAGATGCTCAATGCTTCCCGCCTGATAAGGATTATTGATAGTTGCATCCACATTGTTGTGAAGATGGTAATCCGCTACGGCACGGTTGAAGACTTCAATACAAACAGAACTGATCATCATGGCGCAAAAATAGAGAATATGGGGCTGATTGGCATCAGGGAATAACAATTCCTATTCTGGAAGTGATTTGGTTTTTGTTTTAATAAGGATTGTCACTGTCAGTGATAGAATAAAAGACAGGGATGGGCCTGCCGTAAAGCCAATCATCCTTGATCCGGAAGACTGCGCGGAGTAGATGCCCCAAAATGCCCAGGCCAGTACGAATCCAAATGCAGGTTGCTTTTGTTTGCCCACCATAAAGACACCCACCACAAGGGCCACCAATATCATAATCATGCTCCAGATCTGAGGAGACAAAGGTTCACCCTGCCAACCAAACCCTACGAGCAATGCTGTAACATTGGCGATGGTTGCTACAGAGATCCAAGCCAAATAGACTACAAAAACATGGAAAGTCCAAAGCCTGTAAAAGAAAGGCATCTGGTTTTTCATGGGTCGTATGGCAATGTACAAGCGCAAAAGGACGACCAAAAAAGCTATCATGATGGCAAGGGAAACGCCAAGGTATAAATAGTGCCAGGCAAGAATCCATCCCGCATTCAATACACAGGTGATCAGAAAATAAGGGCCTGCCTTTTCAATGCAGGCTTTCGCAGCATCATTGAATTTCCCAAAAGCTGCAAAAAGACTACAAAAAACAAACCCAATGAGCAAAAGATAAATCAAGGCCCAAATGCTGAAAGTAAAGCCGGCAGGGACAAAGTAATTGGGATACAATGCTGAAATCTGTCCTGTATTGAAACCGTTGATGGGTAAAATATTTGCCAGGGCGTTGACGGTTAGCACCATGATAAGTCCGAGAACGTTCAGCAATGCATTTAACCTGGGATTCATGTGTATCGGTTTTTGGAAGATAATGTAAGTAAAACACATGAGACCACCAAGGTGATTTCACCATTTCAATATTGAATTGCTCAACTATTTTTGTAAAACCCGCCGTTGCTGAACCTCCATTACGCCAAAATTCATTCTCTGTCTTCACCATACAATGATGACAGGGCTTTGATTTTCTCAAGACATTCATGGCTCCAAACCAAAAGAAATTGAAAAGATTCAATAAACAGCAACAGTCTTTGGGCATCGTTTGCAATACGCCCGATGCGCTCTAGGAATGGAGTCGGCTTCGTCATACCATTCTTTTCGGCATGTAGAAATGACAACTCATCCTCCATGATGGTGTTGAGAAGTGTCCTGATGTGCACATTGGATTGCTTCAATTGTATGGTAAAAGCAGCATCAGGATGTTCCTTCTTTGCCTTCATTTTGCCCATGAGCACCAACTCTGCTTTGAGCAACAAAAGCACTACCCCTCTTATGTCTCGGTTCGAAAAACCGTCTGTGTTTTCGGATGTATTTTTCATAAGTCCATTTTTTGCAAACTGTTTCAAACTCACCATTCCGGCTGCAAACCAACACTTATTAAAGGTATTGTCTTTTTGACATTTTACTCTCTTTTTGACAACCAAATTATAAGTCAATTGCATTAGTGAAAAATAAAAACAATCACCTGGGCCAAAAGATAAAACGACTGCGGGCTTTCAAGGGCATGACCCAAGAAGATCTCGCAACAGCATTGGGCAAAACAAGGTCACTGGTGTCCTATTTTGAGCGCACTGGGAATATCAACAATTACACACTTCTGGAAATAACATCCATACTAGGAGCCAATCCCGAAGAGATTGAATTGGAGGAAAATGGGGACGGCCACAATGGATTTACAAACAACAATGGCAACGATTCCAACCACAATGGTTGGGAACAGAAATTAATCGATCAACAGAAGGTTGAAATCCTTTTTCTCAAAGAAACCATCAACAAACAGTGGCAATTGTTGAATGAATTGTCAAAAAGATAATAATTGCAACCCTTTTCTCCCAGTCCGAGGTGGGGGACTTTTTTTGTTGAACATTGCTCCAAAACTGCAGGGGCGTTGATACTATTCTTAGTAGTTGTACGTTAATACACAGGAATACCAGTAAGTATTTACACCTAATCTTCGAACATTTTCATTATTACGGTGAACAAGTTTACCCGTTCCCAATATCTTCAATTCCTTAACCTTTCATCATTACATGTTTAGCCGCGATTCAGTTGATCTTGAAATTCTTTCCAAGAGAGCATTTAACCTGCGATGGGCATCGGTTCCCAAGGGAACAATACCCCTCACTGCAGCAGATCCTGATTTTCCATGTGCCGAACCCATCAGAGAAGCGGTTGCCAAGTATGCCAGGGATGGATATTTTTCATACGGACCGGCAGAAGGGCTCTTAACATTCAGAACAAGCCTGGCGGAGAACTATTTCAACAAACGCCATGTAGCGTATAATGTCGCCAACATACTTCCCGTAGACAGTGCAGCTTTTGGCATCTACCTTACTTGCAAAGCATTTTTGCAGCCTGGTGATGAGGCCATCATTTTTGATCCTGTTGATTTCCTTTTCAGGCATTCAGTGGAAGCAGTTGGGGCGACGGCAGTTGCCTTTCCAATTGCACAATCTGTGGACCCCATTGATTTTTCAAGCCTCGAACAATACATCAGCAGCAAAACAAAATTGATCTGCCTTTGCAATCCATTAAACCCAACTGGTAAGGTATTCTCCAGGGAGGAGCTGCAATCGCTGGGTGAGATGGCAGTCAAGCATGATCTGATGATCCTTTCGGATGAGATATGGAGCGATATTGTTTTCAAGCCCCATGTATTCACGTCTGTTGCCTCGCTCGACGAGGAGATCAGGGATCGGACGATTATCATTACTGGATTTAGCAAGTCTTATGGATTGGCGGCATTGAGGGTTGGTGCAATTTTTTGTCCAAACGAAAAGCTTTTTGCAGAAATTTTCCTCAAATCCATGCACCAATCTACGGTACATGGCTGCAATGTAGTCGGACAAATTGCTGCTACAGCTGCACTGGATGAATGTCAAGGATGGCTTGGCTTGTTTGTTGACCACCTCCAAGAGATGCGCGACATTTGTATCAGTGGACTGAACAGCATCACAGGGATTTCCTGCCTGCCGCCTGAAGGATGCTATGTGGCCTTTGCAAACATCAAAGAGACAGGAAATTCAAGCAGTGAAATACATAGTTTACTTTTTGAAAATGCAAAAGTTGCTGTAGTGCCGGGTCTTCCCCAATGGTTTGGAAAAGGGGCAGAAGGATATATTCGCCTGAGCTTTGCAACCTCAGCATCCATTTTAACCGAAGCGCTCAAGCGCATGAAAAATACGTTGAACTAAATGAAATTTGTAATCATCGGTGGTGGTATCGGGGGCCTGACAATGGCCATCTTCCTTCATAAAAAGGGAGCAGATGTCGTTGTCAACGAAAGGGCGCTCACTGTCCCTGTAGGCGGCAACGCATTTCTGATGCATGCCGAAGGTGTTTCGATACTGAAAGAGCTTTCTTCTGGCTTTGACCCCAAAGCCATCCCTGGAAAATTCATAGACCAGTTCAGCC
>Ga0247722_10001350_pt1 | contig 13644 bp, 10 predicted proteins | sample MSEWelMarce3H_FC_FD_189094 | JGI IMG/M metagenome (GOLD analysis project Ga0247722, IMG submission 189094) | Subsurface sediment microbial communities from gas well in West Virginia, United States - MSEEL Well Study Marcellus 3H_FC | ecosystem: Environmental > Terrestrial > Deep subsurface >... | reverse complement strand
AGTTCTTAGCTTATTGTTGTTTTTTTCAAAAATTAAATAGAATAAATACGCAGTAATATTTACCAAAATAAAAATTAAAACAAAATGAGATACATTTAAATTTTCTTTAAATAATTGTTTAAATATAATTATTAAAGAATAATGCACAAGATAAAGTGAGTAACTGTATGAAGCAAAGAAATCAGAGAGTTTTGAAAACACTTTAGAATTTAAAACCTTATTATTACCTTCTTGGTAATTTAACAAAAAGAACAAAAAGGAACTAAAAATTAAAGCTACACCAACATCATAAATACTATGATATTGTATCATTCTATATAGTAGTATTATAATATGAAGAACAATTATTAATGTGTATTGATTCTTGTTTAATTTCAAATCAAACCTAGAATTAATTAAAGCTACTAAAAACCCAAAAAACCAATAAATTGACAAGCCTATTCCTCTTCCATTTATGTTAATAAACACATAAACAAAACTGATAATCATCAATAAGATTATAAGCAAATTAAATTTAATATGCTTACTATAAAAAAGTATACCAAAAAAGATATAAAACCAAAACTCAATAGCTACAGTCCAAAAAGGACGAGCAGAACCAAATGATTCAATCCCAAACGAATTAATGAAAGGAAATGATTGAAACATAAATAAATTTGATGTAAAATTCTTTATATTAAATATAAACTGTGAATCATAATTTTTAAAATAATATATTAGAATTAAATCTATAAAAACTACAAAAATTATTGCAGGTATAAATGTATAATAGATTCTAGAAAATCTATCAATGAAATAATTTTTAAATCCATATTCCGAAGTTTTTAAAATACTTACATGAGTTATTAAATAACCAGACATGATAAAGAATAAGATTACTCCGAAATTTTGAATAATTGGAATATTGAACTCTGTTTGAAAAAGAGATAATGACAACAAATGCCCTAATACTACTATTTGAGCAGAAAATCCTCGAATAAAATTTAGAATATTAGAACTACTTTTTGAAATAGGCTTAATCATAATCCTAAAGTTTTAAGTGTTTAATATCTTCTTGAGCTTTCTTAAAATCTTCATGTTTACCAACATCTAGCCAATAACCATTTATTGGATAGGTAATAATATTAAAATTCATTTCTAACACCTTATCCATTAAATCCGTGATATCAAAAAATTGATTTTTTGGAATCATATTTAGTAGTCGTTTATTAATTATATAAATACCCGCATTTGAAAAATAAGTATATCTAGGTTTTTCTTTTAAAGATTTAACAATATTAATTTCATTCACTTCTAAAACAGCATAAGGAATATCTACATGATAACTTGTCGCAGCAACTGCCATATCTGCATTTGAATCTTTATAAGTCTTGAAAAAATCTGTAAAATCTATATTAGTAAGTAAATCACTGTTCATTACTATAATATCATCATATTTGAAATTATCTACTAATAAAATTGATCCAATTGTACCTAATGGTTTTTCTTCTCTAACGTATTTAATGTTTATATCTTTATTAGAACCATTTCCAAAATAATCAACAATTTGATCACCTAAATAGTTTATACTCAAATTAATATTATTCACACCAACTCTTGCTAAACTATCTATATTGTATTCGATGATTGGTTTTCCCCCTACTTTTAATAATGGTTTAGGTGTAGTTTCAGTTAATGGTCTTAAACGTTTACCTTCTCCTCCTGCCATCAATAAAGCATCAGCGGGAATTAGTGTGCTTTTGGTTCTAAAATTAATAACATCAACAATAGCACCTTCTATATTTACAATCGGAATTAATTTTATGTTATTTTCTCTATATTTTTTTAGAAGATCAATAGAATATTGATTTTCTGTCAAGAATATTGGAGATTTATTAACAAATTCTAAAATGTTATCATCAAAACCTAAGCCTTTAATAAATCCTCTTCTTAAATCCCCATCGGTAAAAGATCCTATCAACTTTTTGTTGTCATCAACTACAAATAGAATATTATCAGCAGCCAAATCATTTAATTTGATTAAAGCTGAACGAATATCTTCATGTGTATGAAATATATGTTTATCAAATGAACCCATAATTTATAAATCGAAAAAAGGTTTAGTGTTTAATTTTGATAGATCCACTGATTTTAATATATCAATTATCTTTTGTGAAGTAAAACCATCTCCATATGGATTCTCCATATTATCAATTTCATTAACAAATGCGAAATCTTTAGTCTTATTTAACGCATTTGCAATTTCTTGAAAATTACAAATACAGTTGATAACACTTTTAGGCTGAACTCTTCCTTTTTGACGATCACCTATATTAATTGCAGGAGTATTAACAGACTTTGCTTCAATTATACCCGCAGAACTATTCCCTATGATTGCATTAACTTTCTCCATTAAAGAAAGAAATCTTAACGAACCTAAAGAAGAGAAAAATGCAGCTTTATTTGGGTTTTTAGAGGCGAAATCTTCCATCATCTGATTAATGACTCTACCATCTGTATCTGCATTTGATTTTGTGAAAATAAAAAAAGAATCTTCTTCATTTTCTACTACATCCAATATTATTCTAAATTGTTCTTTAACACTTAGTCCTGATAATGTTTCAGGGTGGTATGCTAATATATAATTATATTTATTGAACTTAACGTTTAATGAATTCTCCAATTCTATAGAATTCATTTTTTTTAAATCACGAATATTATCCAATCCTATTGCTCCTACGTTATAAACATAGTGAGGGCTCTCTCCTAATTGAATTACTCTATTTTGGTGCGTTTTGGTAGATGTAAAATGAAGATGGCTCATTTTTGTTACTGCATGACGAATAGATTCATCATAAGCACCTTCTGTAATTTCTCCACCGTGAAGATGTGCAATTGGCACATTAAAAATTAAAGCCGTAGAAGCTAATGAAAGAACTTCATATCTATCTCCTAATACTATAAGTAAATCAGGTTTAAGGAACTTAAATGCATCTGCATAACCAATAAGACCTAAACCCATTGACTTAGTTATTCCTTCAGGAGTGTCTGAAGATAACAGCATTTCCACTTTATAATCAATATTAAAGCCATCTTCAGTAATTTTATTATGAGTTAAACCAAATTCAGGAGACAAATGTGTTCCTGTTACTAATAAAACTAACTCAAAAAATTGGTCCTTAACTAACTTATCCATCAACGGTTTTAACAAACCGTACTCAGCCCTTGTGCCGGTAGCTACACATACTTTCATTATAGTTCTATTAAATCGTCTTTACTATAATTTTTAGTAGCAATCTTTCCAATTACCTCATCCCACAACATAGGGGAAATACCTTCACCAGGTCTTTTAACATCCAAATTAAATTCGGAAAAAAATTCACCTTTTGAAATTTCTTTTTTTGCTACTATACTTTTCCTTGCAATTTTCATATTTTTTCGTTCCGATTGACTTGGTTCTTTTATACCGCTTCCATCAATAGCTAACTCAATATTTCGAATTGCAGAAACCATATCTTTTAATTCTTTTGGTTCTAAAGAAGCTAAATGATCTGGACCGGGTAAGTTTCTATCTAATGTAAAATGCTTCTCAATAACAACTGCACCTAAGGCAACAGCTGCAATTGGAACTTCTATTCCTAGAGTGTGATCAGAATAACCAATTTTTGTATTGAAAATATTTTCAATATGCAACATGGCTTTTAAATTTACATCGGCCATAGGAGTTGGATATTCTGTATTACAATGTAAAATGGTAATTTTACTCAACGGAATTCCATTAGCTACAAAAACATTTAATGCGCCCTTAATGTCATCTATTGTAGACATACCAGTTGAAATAATAATTTCATCAAACAGTTCAGAAGCTAATTTTAAGTAAGGTAAATTAGTTATTTCTCCAGAAGGAATTTTTACCATTGTAATCCCTAAATCTGCTAAAAATTTCAAAGATTCTAAATCAAAAGCAGTAGAAAAAAAATTCACGGCTTTTGATTTACAATATTCAATTAACTCATAATGGTTTGAAAAACTTAATTCCAGATTTTTAAGCATCTGATATTGTGATTCATCACCATCTTTAGTGTTTTCCTTTTGATATTCAGCTTTTTTTGCATTTTTTGAAACTAATTTATCTGCAGAGAATGTTTGAAACTTAACAAAATCTACACCTGCTTCAGCAGCAACATCAATTAATTGTTTAGCTAAATTGATATCCCCATTATGATTTACACCCGCTTCAGCAATTACTGTGACTCTTTTCATAAATTTTAAAGCTTTACGTCTAATTCAAACTTAAGAACGCCTTCTAAATCGTAAATTACAGAATTTTCTTTCTTTAGTTCTTCAAAGTTGATGTTTAAAAACTCATTGTGTGCAACACCCAATACGATAGCTTCAAATCTAGATTTTGGTAATTCAGTATATGTTTCTAATTTGTATTCATGCATAACCAACAGTTTTACTTGCACTATACAATGGTGTTAAATCAGGTTTGTTATGTTTATCAACTGGAGTTGGAATGGTAACAATAAAGTAATTAGAATCTTTTATATCATCTAGATTTTCACTACAAAAAAGACCTTTACTTATACTAGTGTTTCCTAATAAAACAGCTTTCATAATTTCATCATAAATCTCTAAAGTTGAATCGTGATCTGAATTTAATTCATTAATTATTGGTTGATTTATATCAAAACCTATTACAGGATATTTTGTAGCCAACAATCTAGACAAGGGTAAACCTACATAACCTAAACCTATAATTGAAATTATTGTGCTCATCTTAACTTATTTTTTATTTCAAATTTTCCCAATACCACTTTATCGCTTCTTCCAAACCTTTATACAGATTGTACTTAGGTTCATAATTTAATAATTGTTTAGCTTTTTCAATACTCGCTAATGAATGTGGTATATCCCCTTGTCGGTTGGGACCATAAATAATTTCAACACTATTTATTTTTGAATCATATTTACTTAAAATAGCTTTTAAATTACTAATTAGTTCATTAAGAGTAGTTCTGTCACCAAATGCTGTATTGTAAACAGTGTTAATTGATTCAATATTATTGCATAACATTGCTAATTCATTCATCTGAATTACATTGTCTATATAGGTAAAATCTCTAGAGAAATTTCCATCCCCATTAATCACAGGACTATCATAAGTCATTAATTGAATTACAAATTTTGGTATAACAGCTGCGTATGCGCCATTTGGATCTTGTCTTCTTCCAAACACATTAAAATACCTCAAACCAATCGTTTTTAGACCATATGTTTTTGAAAAAATATCTGCATATAGTTCATTGACATATTTCGTAATTGCATAAGGAGACAACGGTTTTCCTATTTTATCTTCTACTTTTGGTAATACTTCAGAGTCACCATATGTTGAAGAACTTGCAGCATAAACAAATTTATCAACTTTTTCATCTCTTGCAGCAACTAACATATTTAGAAAACCATTGATATTTACATCATTTGTTGTAATAGGATCATTGATAGATCTAGGTACAGAACCTAAAGCAGCTTCATGTAAGACATATTGACAACCTAAAACAGCTTTTTTACATGTTTCTAAATTTCGGATGTCTCCTTCTATAAATTCAAAGTTAGGATTTGTAAAATGTTGTTCAATATTTTTTAGATGACCTGTAGAAAGATTATCTAGACACACAACAAGGTGTTTGTTTGTGGATAAAAAGTATTCACATAAATTAGATCCAATAAATCCAGCACCACCTGTTATTAATATTTTTGTTTTACTTTCCATTTTTTTATAATTTACCATCTACTAATGAATCATCTAATATGCCTTTGACATCATAAACAACACTTGTTTCTTTAGCTAATGATGCTAGATTAATATTTAAGAATTCTTTATGTGATACCCCAAGAACTATTGCATCAAATTTTGAATTAGGTAAAGTATTTGTTATTTGTAAACTATACTCATGTTTTACTTCTACTATATTTGCCCAAGGATCAAATATTGCTATTTTCACACCGTAATCTTTCAGCGAATTTACAACATCAATAATTTTAGTATTTCTTACATCAGGACAATTTTCTTTAAACGTAATTCCTAACATTAATAATTCAGAATTTAATACTGTAATTCCTTTTCTAATCATTATTTTAACAACTTGTTTAGCTACATAGTCGCCCATACTGTCGTTCATTCTTCTGCCAGCAAGAATAATTTCAGGATGATATCCTTTTTCTTCTGCTTTTTGCGCTAAATAATACGGATCTACTCCTATACAATGACCACCAACTAAGCCAGGTTTGAATGGTAAAAAATTCCATTTAGTCCCAGCAGCAGCTAATACATCATGGGTATTAATATCTAATAAATTAAAAATTTTAGCGAGTTCATTGACGAAAGCAATGTTGATATCACGCTGTGAGTTTTCAATCACTTTAGCTGCTTCAGCTACCTTAATCGTTGGCGCTAGATGTGTTCCAGCTGTAATCACACTTTTGTATAAATCATTCACTTTTTGTCCAACTTCAGGAGTTGATCCAGAAGTGACTTTTAATATTTTTTCTACGGTATGTTCTTTATCTCCTGGGTTTATTCTTTCAGGTGAATATCCAGCAAAGAAATCTACATTGAATTTTAAACCACTTATCCTTTCTAAAACTGGTACACATTCTTCCTCTGTTACACCAGGATAAACAGTAGATTCATAAATTACAATGTCGCCTTTTTTTAATACTTTCCCTATAGTTTCACTTGCTTTATATAGTGGCGTTAAATCAGGTTTGTTATGCTTATCAACAGGGGTAGGTACAGTAACTATATAATAGTTTGAATCTGAAATATCTTCTAAACTAGCACTACAATACAGTCCTTTATCCGTTTTTGATGATTTAACTAGTACCGCATCTAATAAATCTTTATCAACCTCTAAGGTTAAATCAATCCCCTTATTTAACTGCTCTATTCTACCTATATTGATGTCAAAACCAACCACTGGATATTTTGTTGCTAATAGTCTTGCCAGCGGCAAACCAACATATCCTAAACCTATTACAGATACTTTTATGAACATTTAAATCTTTTTATAGAATAAACTACTAATTATTAAAATAATAAACAAAAATAAAAAAAAAATCAATATGACAATATTATGTAAGAAAATCAAATTCTATGTTAACAAGATTGAATTAAACAAAATTAAATCTATACATCAAAATATTTAATTATCATTTACCAACACCATGAATATTCTTATATTCGCAAATTATTTGTTATAATTCGTATGAAATATTTATTTTTCCTTTTTTTGGTACTCTCAACAAGTACATTCATTTTCGCTCAGTCTTTAAGTATTAACGATATTAAAAACATTAAAGTTCAAGAATTAAACAAAACAGATGTACTCAGATTACGAGATGAAATGAATCAAAAAAACATTTCGATTACAACACTTGAAAATCTCGCAATTACAAATGGAATGAATGCGACCGACTTTTCTGTCTTAAAAACTAAATTGGAGAACGTTAATCAAAAGACAAATGAAACAAATGTAGATAAAGGAACAACAATTAAAGAACAGCCAATAGTATTGACACGTGATGAGCCAGTTAATAACGAAATATTTGGCGCAAGTATTTTTACAAATTCCTCCATGAGTTTTGAGCCAAATTCTAATATGGCTACTCCGTCAGGATATGTGATGGGAATTGGTGATGAAATAAGAATTTCAATCCATGGATTACAAGAATTTACAGGAGACTTCTCCATCTCTAAAGAGGGGAAAATAACACTCCCATCTGTTGGTGAAATATTTCTAAATGGACTTACAATCGATGCAGCTAAAGCACAAATTAAAAAATCTTGTTCAAAAGTTTATTCTTCTATTAAAAGTGGGGAATCAAAGCTATCATTGGTTCTAACTAAAATCAGAACGGTAAAAGTTACAATAATTGGCGCAAAAAAATCGGGGAACTATTCTGTATCTTCATTGTCAACTGTATTTAATGCATTGCATATTGCCGGGGGACCTAATGAAAATGGATCTTTTCGTCAAATTGAATTAATAAGAGCAAATAAAGTAATACGTGTAATAGACATCTATAAGTTTTTATTAAATGGTGATCAAACAGATAACATCAATCTTCAAGACAATGATATTATCAGAATTCCAGTTTATTCATCTAGAATCAAAATAGAAGGGCGAGTAAAACACCCAGGTATATTTGAATTACTTCCAAATGAAACATTTGAAGATTTATTAAAATATTGTTCAGGTTTTGATGAATCAGCATATAAATCAAACATTAAATTAATCCAGAACACTGATAAAGAAATGCGAATAGAAGACTTATCTGATAAAGATTATAAAAAATATATTCCTAAATCTGGAGATGTGTTTAAAATTGGAACTATTTTAAATCGATTTGAAAACAAAATATCAATTAAAGGAGCTGTATACCGGCCTGACGATTACGCATTTTATGAAGGGATGTCAGTGATTGATTTAATAAACAAAGCAGATGGTCTTACAGAAGATGCGTATCTAAATAAAGCACTGATAATTAGGCTTAAAGACGATTTAACAAAAGAAATTTTTGATATTGATTTAAACGAAATCAAAAACGGAAAAGTAATCCTTTTAAAAAAGAACGATGAATTAGTAATTTCGTCCTTATTTGACCTAAAAAATCAACATACAATTACCGTTGGTGGACAAATCAAAAAAACAGGTGTATATCCATATGTATCCAATATAAAATTATACGATTTAATTGTATTAGCAGGAGGTTTTTTAGATGGAGCTTCAAGAAATGTAGAAATTTCTAGAATGATCATTAAAGATGAAGTGAATAAATCGGATAAAGAAATTTCAAAAATAATCACACTTGAGATTGATACCCTATTATTAGACCAATCAAAGAATATACTTCTTCAACCATACGACATCGTGCAAATAAGAAAAAAACCAATTTTTGATAGACAAAAAAGCGTTTCTATTATGGGAGAAATCCTATATCCAGGAATATATACACTGACGACTTCTGAAGATAAAATTTTAGATGTTATAAATAGAGCTGGTGGAGTAAAAAATAATGGTGATTATAATTCAATTTATATCAATAGAAAAATAGACTTGAATGCTACAGAAACTAAAGAAAATATAGTGAGAAAAATTCCAATATCTGGCAAAGTCATTAAACGAAATGAATCAAGATCAAGAAGAAACGTTTTGTTAAAAGCTGGCGATGAAATTATTATTACAGAGAAATTCAATACTATAAAAGTACTTGGAGCGGTATTTCTAAATACTGAAATACCTTATCGTGCTACCAAAAAACTTAAATATTATGTGCGTTCTACGGGTGGTTTTACTGATTTAGCTGATAAAGACAAGATTCATGTTGTTAATCCTAACGGCATTGGACATACAACTAAAAAAATACTATGGATGAGATTCTATCCTGAAATATCTCCTGGTTGTGAAGTGATAGTTCCTATCAAAGATCAAAATCAACAAAAACAAAAAATCAGTTTAACTGAAATAGTATCAATTACAGGTATGATGGGAAGTTTATCAGCAATGACAATAGCATTAGTTCGTTTATTTGAAAAATAACCAAGAACTCTTTTGCAATTTAAATTATAGGTTATCAAATGCATCAAAAAACTGTTCTTCATTTTATCAAAACAAAAAGCATATTAAGTGATGGAAGATTGCTTAAATGGATAGATAGTTTAGAAGGAGTTAACATAAAATCAAAAATAGTAGTTTTAGAAGATGCAAATGAAAAAATAAAAACAACCTTAAGAAGTTCCACAGAGGTTCAAAAAATAAAATTACAAAGTCGACGATTTTTCAAAAAAAAAGGCTCAGGATTTCTACTGAAAATTCCAGAATACGCATTCAAATGTTATCGGAATTTTATTAGTTCAAAAGAAGAAATAGTCGTTTTTCATGATAATCAACATTACCTCACACTACTCTTATTGCTTATTTTTAATCAATTTAACAAACGGAAAATAATTTGGGATTTACATGAGCTTCCTCATTCGAGTTTACTAAGATTATCCATAACTCGTAAATTTTTAAAAGCAGTACTTGAAAATTGTTACATGGTTATTCATACCAATACTCAACGGCATGAATTTTTACATTCCCAATTACAATTCTCCGAAAAAAAATCTGTTATTCTAAATAATTACCCCGAAATAGAATACATTTTATCAGAAAAAAAAGAAAATTCATCTGCTATAAACGATTGGTTAAACGGAGAACAATATATACTTTGGTTAGGGGCTGCTACTAAAACTAGATGTTTCGATACAGTATTCGAAGCTTACAAACATTATTCAAAAAGCTTTAAACTCATAATTCTTGGAAATATAACGGAAGAGTTTAAACAACTAATTCTGAAAAATAATTTGTCAAATAGAATTTGGAATTTTTATGTTGATCAGTCAGAAATCATAAATTTTATAGACAATGCTATGTTCTCAATTGTACTTTACAAAAATAATTCTCCAAATAATTACTATTGCGAACCGAATCGTGTATACCAGTTATTAGCGAGAAAAATACCAGCTATTGTTGGGAACAATCCTCGTTTGTTAGAAATGGTGAAAGATAGAAATTTTGGAATTGTACTTGAAAACGATGGGTCAGACTCAAAAAGTATGTTAGATGCTTTCGATAACATGATTCAAAAACACACATATTTTAAACAGACTTTAAACAATACAAAATTTGAAACAATATTTTCTTGGGAGAAACAATTTGATAGTATTGTAATTAAATTAGAAAATGCTTTTGATAATTAGACAAGATATCACTTTAACATAAGTTAACTTAGTGTTATTTACATAGGACTAAATAACAGGTAAATTTGTGTTAAACAGTTATAACTATTTTTTCGAATATTCCATTAATGAAATACACACTAATGATTAAAATCCTTAAATTTTCTCTTTTTCTAATTGGATTTGCTTTTATTTTCAACTCTTGTAAAAAAGCTGAAACTGAAGTTACGTTCGATGAAAACTTGCTTATAGGAAAATGGGTAACAGGGAAAACAATTTTCTACAAGTACACATCTGATCACAATGGATTAACGTGGGATACGAATGATGATGTTACTGAGGCTGAAGCGCAGAAATACACTTGGAATCTAAATAAAGCCGTTCTAACTCAAACGCACATAATGGAAATTGGTGGAAATGTCCCTAAAGTCTATACGATTACTTCTTTAAATGCAACAAGTTTAGTTTACAAAGATAATTTTGGAAATGTATCAACATTTACAAAAGTTCCTTAATCAATAAATAAATATACTGCAAGATGCAAAGTAAACTATTCAAACGATTAGGAATCACAGTTGGAATAATCATGGCTATGATTTTTCTATTTGGCACAATAGTAACTTGGTTTGTATTTACGCCAGATAAACTAACTCCAATAATACGTAATCAATTACCCAATTTCATAACATGCGAAGCTGATTTAGGTGATGTAGAACTTACATTTTTTAGTACTTTTCCAAATTTTGGAATTAAAATCAATGAATTAGAAATAACTAATCCTATAAAAAATGCTCAAAGTAACACATTACTTAAAGCAAAAGAAATGGTGGGGGTTATTGATTTAATGTCTTATTTAAGTAAAAATGAAATTGTAATCGATGAAGTACATTTGTACGACGGACACCTCAATGCATTTATAGATACCAATGGTTTAACAAACTTTGATATTCTTGTTCCAGATACAACAGAAACACCGCCAAGCCAATTCGATATTGATTTAGTTGATTTGAAAAAAATTAATTTAGAAAATATCAATGTTACTTATTTGGATAAAACTCAAAATATAGATGCAAAGGTGAAAGAGTTGTATGCTTCCATCTCTGGAAATTTAAAAAAAGACCTTTTAGAAAGTGAACTCGAAATTAAAAAAAGTGTTATTTCATGTACTTATGAAAATACAGTATACGCAAACAATTTAGAAATAAAAACTATAATTCCTTCTTTGTTTCATTTAAAGAAACAAGAATTAACACTCCAAAACGCATCTCTCTCAGTCAATGACTTCACGTTAAATCTATCAGGTAAAGTTATCAACGATACTATTAGACAACGTATTGCAACTAACTTAAATTATGGTTTATCTGATTGGGCAATTAAAGACTTAATTCCTCTAATTCCATCTAATTATTCTTCATCTTTAAAAGGGATTCAAATTGAAGGTGAATTTAGTTCCTTCGGAACCGTTAAAGGAAATTATTCCGAAAGTGAAATGCCAATGATGGATATAACTGTTGCGCTACAAAATGGATCGTTGTCACATACTTCAGTACCTTTACCTATAAAATCAATTAATACTGAAGTACATGTTCAAACAGATCTAAAAAACGATAAAACATCATTTATTGAAGTAAAAAATTGTGATATTGAAACAGAAAATTCAACACTATCTACAAAAGGTAAACTGACACACTTATTTTCAGATATTTATTGTGACATACAAACACAAGCAAATTTAAATTTGTTAGATTTCAATTCATTTATTCCAAAAAGTCTTCAAACTAAAGTAAATGGTGAATTGAATGCCTCTTTAAACACAAAATTCACTCAATTACAACTCGATCGTTTTATTAAAAAATTAAATCAAGAAAAATACTCTGATACAATTTCAGATGATTTGGCATCTCTTGACCTAAAAATATCGTTAGACAAAGGAATTCTTAGTAGTAAAGAACTACCCTTCCCACTTCAAAAGATAAAAGGTACAGTATCAATAAACTCAGATTTAAAAACTGAAAAAGGGACGGAAGTTATTATTCACCAATTATCTGCAGCAACTCCTCATTCTGAAATTTCAACAAAAGGGAAATTAAATGATCTGTTTTCGAAGATTACATGTGAATTAACTACAAAAACAAATGTACTATTAGATGAGTTTAAATCTTTGGTTCCAAAAGATTTAAAACTTAAAATGGCAGGTAAAGTTGCAGGAGAAATTTCCTCTAAATTCAATCTAAAGCAATTAGAAAAAATGTTGCTTGAAAAAATGAAATTTAAAGGAGATTTGACTTTCTTAAATCTTGCCGTCAACTATGATGGTATGGACATTAAAACATCAAATTCAGTTGTAGAATTTTCATTGCCAAATCAAAATCAATCAGCTAAAAATCAATCGTTTATTTCAGCGAAAATTAGAAGTAAACAACTTGAAACCTATCAAAAAAACACAATTAATGCATTTCTTAAAAATGCAGTTTTTACAATTGAAGCATCTGATTTAAGAAATACCAAAGAATTACCAACTGTCGCAGGATCTTTTTACCTTGATACTTTGTCAGCGACAACACCCGATGCCTCAATAGCCATCAAACAACCAAATGGTCAATTTACAATCCTTCCCTCTACTAAAAACAAATTAGCACCTGAAATCAGAATTGCATACTCAAGTGGCAAATTAAAAACTAAAGCAGAAGGTACACTTGCAAAAATGGAAAAAGTGCAACTCAATGCAACTATCATCAATGATCCGAAACAAAAAGATGTTTTCTTACAATGGATGGCAAAGGGTTTCTTAGATCTTGAAAATGGTAAGATTGATCTAGCAGATATGAAATATCCATTTGAAATACCTGCAATAAAACTAAATTTCACCCCAGAAACGT
>Ga0247722_10001349_pt1 | contig 13645 bp, 11 predicted proteins | sample MSEWelMarce3H_FC_FD_189094 | JGI IMG/M metagenome (GOLD analysis project Ga0247722, IMG submission 189094) | Subsurface sediment microbial communities from gas well in West Virginia, United States - MSEEL Well Study Marcellus 3H_FC | ecosystem: Environmental > Terrestrial > Deep subsurface >... | reverse complement strand
GGTGTTTGCTTTTTTTCATGTTTGTATTTGCAAGCCTTTCAGCACAAACAAGAGCCGAACGAAAAGCAGCAAAGGAACAAGAATATCAACTTAAACGGCAGAAAGACTGGGACACGTATATGCTAAAAGTGACTGCAGCTGAAGAGCAAAAAGCTCAAAAAAAAGCCGAAAAAGAGAATACCGACGCTATAAACTTCAACAAACCAACATGTGAAAACATAGTTTTCCCTCATTTTAAAACAGGAAAAACAAGAACTTTTGCGGAAACTGAGGCGTTAATTTATAAACATATTATTCGTTATTTTCAGTATCCAGAATTTGCAATTGAGCATAATTTACAAGGTAAAGTTTACGTTACCTATATAATACATAAAAACGGTGAAGTGGAAATTGTATCAGCAGAAGGACCGAAAAATGGTTTGATTTTAGAAGAAGAAGCCGCTCGCGTTATTCGTTTATTACCGAAATTTGAGCCTTCCACTTGCAATGGTGAAGCCGTGAAAGTGAGACATATTGTACCAATTGTTTTTAAATTACATTAATAATGAGATATAGTGTGTTTTTGATGCTTATAGCTTTGGTTTCTTGCCAACAAACATCCGAAAAAACGGTAGATGAGGAACAATTATTACAGGAAGAACTCAGCAAAATCAACTGGAAAGAAGTAGATGAGTTTCCGACTGTTTTAACCTGTGAAACAAAAGGAACTAAAGAAGAAAAAAAAGATTGCTTTTTTGATTATTTAACAACGGCTCTTTCGGTTCAAATTAATAGTGACTCAATACAAAATTTATATCCTGAATTGGATAGTTTGCGGATAAAAATAACGGTTTTTCCAAATTCGAAAGTTGCTTTTAAAACACAAAACACAAATATTCCTGAATTAAATATTGGGAAATTAGATAGTATTTTGACCGTAAAATCAGAAAATCTAGAAAAAATAGAACCCGCAATAAAACGCGGAATTAAGGTGAAAACGCAATTTGAAATCCCAATTTATTTCAATGCCGATTAATGTAGCAGAAAAAATGAGTACTACAACTAATATAAAGGCTTGAATGCTATAAAGAAAGCTCTTTTTTCAGTAAAATTTCTGAGAAAAAGAGCTTTTTTAAATTCATGAAATTACAAGGTTTCTTTCAACCATTTGAAAAATTCAGATTGCCAAACAAGTGCATTTTGCGGTTGTAAAACCCAATGGTTTTCATCAGGAAACAATAAGAATTTGCTTTTTATTCCTTTTAGTTGTGCTGCTTGAAAGGCTTCTTGTGCCTGACCAATTGGCACCCGATAATCTTTCCCACCTTGAATAATCAAAATCGGTGTGTTCCAATTGTTTACTAATTTTATAGGGTTGAATTCGTTATAGGTTTTTTTGGCGATTGCATTGTTTTTTTCCCAATAGGCACCACCGGAATCCCAATTAGTAAAAAATACTTCCTCTGTTGTGCCATACATACTTTCTGTATTGAAAATACCACAATGAGAAATAAATGTTTTAAACCTATTTTTATGAATTCCAGCTAGTTGAAACACGGAATAACCACCATAACTCGCACCCACAGCAGCTAATCGCGTTTTGTCCACAAACGGTTCTTTTGCCAGTTCGTCTATTGCTGTTAGATAATCATCCATTACTTGTCCGCCCCAATCACCACTTATTTGTTCGTTCCAGGCTACACCATGACCAGGCATTCCGCGTCGGTTTGGAGCTACAACAACATAACCTTGTGATGCCATTAATTGAAAATTCCATCGAAACGAATAATACTGCGTTAAAGCACTTTGAGGACCGCCCTGACAATACAAAAGTGTTGGGTATTTCTTGGTTTTATCAAAATTTGGTGGCAAAATTACCCATACCAACATCTCTTTTCCATCTGTGGTTTTTACCCATCTTTTCTCGGAAGTACATTTTGCTAATTTGCTGTAAATTAAATCATTAACCGTTGTTATTTGCTTCCATTTTTTAGTTTTAAACGTATAGGAAAACACTTCTGTTGCATGGTTATGATCGGTTCGGGAAAGTAAAACCGCATTTTTAGTAAATCCAACAATTGCATTAACATCAAAATCGCCATCGGTAATTTGGGAAACAAGTACCCCAATTTTAGTTAATCCTGGAAAATTGACTTCAAACAGTTGTTTTGTACCTTTTATAGGAGCAATGAAATATACCTTTTTACCGTCGGCACTCCATGTGAAACTTTCTACAGTTCCGTCCCAACCTCCTGTTAGATTGATGATTGCACCTTTATGTTGTACCATAATATCATTTTTATCAGCCTCATATCCATCGCGTTTCATTTGCAACCACGACAAATCTCCATTTGGCGAAAAGACAGGATGTGTGTCATATCCTAAATTAGTTTCTGTAAGGTTTTTAGTGATTTTGGTGGCTAAATCATATTCATACAAATCGGTGTTTGTGCTTGTGGCATAAGCTGTTCCCGCTTTTTTCTTGCATACATAGATAATTTTGGTTCCATCTGGCGACCATATAAAATCCTCATCGCCTCCGAATGGTTTTTGCGGTGCATCATAAGGCTCGTTTGGCATAATATCATGTTCCAAAGCACCTTTTTTGGTTTCAGCATAAAAAACATGATTGTGGGAACCATCATTCCACGTGTCCCAATGCCGATAATCCAAACCCGTATAAATTTGTGCAGAAGTTTTACTTAATTCTGGATACACATCTTTACCTAAAAATTGTTCCACTTTTACCTCTTTCGAGAAAATTTTATAGTTACCATCTTTCGAAATGTTCTTATCTGCAAGAAGAGATTGATACTCTTTTATTGGTGTTGCCGTTCCTCCTTCAACAGGAATTGTGTAATATGCGGTATTAATTTTGTTATCCGCAACAGACGGAGTGCCTACTTTATAGACCAAAAGTGATCCATCTTTTGAAATTCCTAATGGAGAAACCCGACCTAATTGCCAAAGTTGGTCTGGCGATAGTACTTCTTGAGCTGTTACATTCATAGTTATAATACTGATAATGAATAAGATATGTTTTTTCATGATTTTTATTTTAAAAACGCGCATAAAAGTAGTGTTTTTTTAAATAAAATGATTATTTTCACGGACTAAAATTTAAGAATCGTGAAAAACAACAAACTCTTTCAACTCATCATTATTTCGCTTGTATTAGGAATTGCAATTGGCGGTGTTGTGCACTATCAATTTCCTGAAAGTATAGATACTTTTTCTAAAAATATAAAATTATTAGGTACGGTTTTTATCCGATTGGTACAAATGATAATTGCTCCTTTAGTTTTTTCAACGTTAGTAGTTGGAATTGCGAAAATGGGCGACATGAAAATGGTGGGCCGAGTGGGCGGAAAAGCAATGGCTTGGTTCCTAACGGCTTCATTAATATCGTTACTTCTTGGATTGCTTCTGGTAAACTTTTTTGCTCCTGGAAAAGGCACAACAATCTCGTTAGAAGATACCAAAAGTGCAACCGAATTACTAGAAAATTCCAAAGGTTTTTCACTTGAAGAATTTGTAAAACACGTAATCCCTAAAAGTTTATTTGAAGCTTTAGCCACCAATGAAATTTTACAAATTGTTATTTTCTCCATCCTTTTTGGAGTAGCTTTAGCCTCTTTCAGCAAAAAAGAAGCCAAACCTATCTTGAAATTATTGGATACCGTTTCGCATGTGGTACTGAAAATGGTTACTTACATCATGTGGACAGCACCTCTAGGCGTTTTAGGAGCGGTTGCAGGAGCAATTGCCAAACACGGATTTGAAGTTTTTACACTCTATGCCAAATATTTAGGAGCATTTTTTGTGGGTATTCTAATTTTATGGTTACTTTTGCTAACTGTTGGATATTTCATTTTAGGAAAAAGATTAGTTGTGCTTCTTCAACGGATCAAAAGTCCTTTATTAATTGCGTTTTCAACAACAAGTAGCGAAGCTGTTTTCCCGAAAATGGTAGAAGAATTAGAACGTTTTGGTTGCCAACCCAAAATTGTGTCGTTCACACTGCCTTTAGGGTATTCCTTTAATCTTGATGGAAGCATGATGTACATGACTTTTGCAAGTATTTTCATCGCACAAGTATATGGAATTGATATGTCTGTTGGCGAACAATTAACCATGTTGTTGGTCTTAATGCTTACTAGTAAAGGCGTTGCGGGTGTGCCAAGAGCCTCACTTATTGTGGTGGTAGCAACTTGTGCAATGTTCGGTATTCCGCCGGAAGGAATTGCGTTGATCTTGCCAATCGACCATTTTTGTGATATGGCACGAAGCATGACAAATGTATTAGGAAACGCTTTAGCAACAGCAGCGATCGACAAATGGGAATCTAAAAGCGACGAAAACGTTCCTACTGAAGAGATACAACTGAATTAAGTTAAAAACAATTAAAAAACAACGCTCATGACTGATTTTCAATGGACTAAACTTTTTAATCCCGAATTTTATATCACAATGGAAGTCGGTGGCGTGCCAATTGGAATCTATGTGGTTTTGTTTATTGTTTTTGCCGAAACAGGCTTGTTTGCGGGTTTTTTCCTTCCTGGAGACAGCCTTCTTTTTCTTTCAGGAATTTACAGTCGGGAATTAGTATCCACTTTTTTCGCAATTCCTAGCGATTTATCTAATGTTACCATTTTAGCACTCTTAATTGCAACGGCAGGAACATTAGGCAACGTTTTTGGCTATTGGTTTGGAGCTAAAAGTGGGCAATTTCTATATAATAAAAAAGATAGCTTCTTCTTCAAAAAGAAATATTTATATGAATCACAAGCCTTTTTTGAAAAACATGGTGGAATTGCTATTATTTTTGCACGATTTCTGCCAATTGTTCGTACATTTGTTCCAATAATCGCAGGAATTGTGCACATGCCAAAAAGCAAATTCATGGTGTTCAATGTGATAAGTTCCCTTTTATGGTCATTTTTATTGGTTTTTGCAGGACATTATTTATACGGATTTTTCAATGAAGAATTCGGAATCGATCTAAAAAAACACATCGAAACCATTATTTTCATCTTAATCGGCATCACCTCTGCACCGTTGATTTGGAAAGTTATCAAAAGTAAACTAAACAAAAACAAAGAAATAAAATAAGAAATAATTTTTTATTAATTTGGGCGTTCCCTACGGGTCGGGCTGTCCACTATATTCCCGATTGGTAAAAAGCTACGGGCAAAGCCCTTGTTTTTATCCATCGGGAGATGCCGTTCCCATCCCTAACGCGAACCCGTTTCAGTAGAAAGCATATCAATTTAAAGTTTTTTGAAGTTATTTTTTTCTTTTATTTTTCATAAAATCCTTCACGATTAAAGGATTGATAATTTAGGTAGGTTCTGCTGAAAAAGGAATACACTCATAAACGGAACTATTTTATTTTTTAAAAACCCACGGATTTACTTCGTCTATTCGCTAACGCTCGGGTCACAGATTAGCACAGATTTTACCCAATTTATTTCATAAAATCCGTAAAAACACGTCCGTGGCAAAATAATTTTAAATTTGTTCAACCATTTCGGAAATAAGTGCCTGAAATTTTCATCAAAATGCTCATAAACCTTGCACTACAATGTTTGAAAAAATTTGTGACTTCCCTTTCTTTATTGGGTTTGTAGTTTTTCAGAAAGCCCTAAATATCCCTTAACTTCATGCCATTGACCCGTAGGGGAACGATCAAATAATTAAAAAACAGAAACAACCTGAAACTTATTTCCTTTTATCCTTAAAAAACGATTGCATCAATGCGGCACATTCCGTTGCTAAAACCCCTGATACCACTTCAGTTTTTGGATGAAGTTGCGTTCCCATTTTCATGAAACCACGATGCAAATCTGCTGCTCCAAACACAATTTTTGAAATTTGAGACCAATATAATGCTCCTGCACACATCTGGCATGGCTCTATGGTTACATATAGTGTGCAATCTTTTAAGTACTTGCCACCCAAATAATTAGCGGCACTCGTAATGGCTTGCATCTCCGCATGTGCTGTTACATCATGCAATAATTCCGTGAGATTGTGTGTTCTTGCAATAATTTTGTTTGCCACCACAATTACGGCTCCCACCGGAATTTCCCCTCGGTCAAAAGCGGTTTGGGCTTCCTCAAGGGCTTTTTTCATAAAATAAACGTCGTTAAAAATCGCTTCCATAAATACAAAAATACTATTTTTGCAACATGAATACAAATTTATTAGCCTCAATTGTTTCTCCTCCCGATTTGCGAAAGTTGTCCATATCGCAATTACCCCAACTTGCTCAAGAGTTGCGGGATTATATTATTGCAATTATTTCTAAAAAAGAGGGGCATTTAGGAGCGAGTTTAGGTGTGGTTGAATTGACGATTGCACTGCATTATGTGTTTCAAACCCCCGATGATTTATTGGTTTGGGACGTGGGGCATCAGGCTTACGGACATAAAATTTTAACCAATAGAAAGGAAGCTTTTCAAAAAAATCGGGAAATAGATGGCATTTCAGGTTTTCCTAAAAGAAGTGAAAGCGAATATGATACTTTTGGTGTGGGGCATTCTTCGACTTCCATTTCGGCAGCTTTGGGCATGGCATTGGCATCGCAACTCAATAATGAACCTGAAAAACAACATATTGCAGTTATCGGTGATGCCTCCATTGCAAGTGGAATGGCGTTTGAGGGCTTGAATCATGCAGGCGTTACAACGGCAAATTTGTTGGTCATTCTCAACGACAACGCCATGGGAATCGACCCAAGTGTAGGTGCATTGAAAAACTATTTCGCAGCACTGAAAAACGGCAAAAACCCCACAGAAAACAACATCTTCAAATCCTTGAATTTTGAGTATTCAGGACCAATTGACGGGCATGATTTACCGCTTTTAATCACTGAATTGAACCGATTGAAAGCTATAAAAGGTCCAAAATTTTTACATATTTGCACCACGAAAGGTAAAGGTCTTGCCTTAGCTGAAGCCAATCAAGTTACTTACCACGCACCTGGAAAATTTGATGCTTTGACAGGGAAAATTTACCCGCAAGAAACCCACCATTTAGGACCAAAATTTCAAGATGTTTTCGGAGAAACATTAGTGGAATTAGCACAAAAAAATAAAAAAATAATCGGAATTACACCCGCAATGCCTTCCGGAAGCTCCATGAAACTGATGATGGCGGCCTTTCCTGAAAGAGCTTTTGATGTGGGAATAGCCGAACAGCACGCCGTTACCCTAGCCGCCGGAATGGCAACACAAGGCATGGTGGTGTTTTGCAATATTTATTCTACTTTTTTGCAACGGGCTTATGATCAGGTGATTCATGATGTGGCGGTACAAAACTTACCCGTTATTTTCTGTTTGGACAGGGCAGGTTTTGTAGGCGAAGATGGTGCCACACATCACGGTGTTTTTGATATCGCCTACCTAAACACAATTCCAAATATGATTTTGGCTGCACCACTAAACGAAATTGAGTTACGCAACCTAATGTTTACCGCTTCAAAAGGTTTGCCACACCCTATTGCCATTCGCTACCCAAGAGGTAAAGGTGAAATTCAAAACTGGAAGCAACCCTTAGAATTACAAGAAATTGGCAGTATAAAAAAGCTAAAAAATGGAACCAAAATTGCTGTTTTTTCAACCGGAACAATAGGCATAAATGGCACTAAGGCCTTGGAAAAAGTTACAAATAATGATGCTTTTTCCCACTACCATTTTCCGTTTATCAAGCCCATGAATGAAGCTGAAATCATCGAGATTTTGAAACATTATAAACACATTATTACCCTTGAAGACGGTGTGATAAAAGGCGGTTTTGGTGAACAAATCAGCAGCATTATTGCCCGAAATCAACTCCATATTTCCATACAAAACCTCGGAATTCCTGATGTTTTTATTGAGCATGGCACTTTAAATCAATTACAACAAATTTGCAAAATAGACGTTAATAGCCTTGAAGCTTTATTTAATTCCCTAAATTATGACTAAAAAATCTGTACTTGTTGCTTGCTTACTTTTGGCATTCCAATTTTCTATGGCACAAATTATTCGAACCCAACAAATTGACACCACTTCAAACTGGTCAAAATCAAACAAAGTAGGGTTAGATTTATCTCAAATTACCTTCGTGAACTGGAATGCAGGAGGCAATAACTCCATTTCTGGATTACTGAAAGGACAATTTATAAGAACCTATTCGGAAAAGAATTTACACTGGAAAAACGAGCTAATTGCCCGCTACGGAATCAACAAACAAGATGCTCAAGAAGCCCGAAAAACCGATGATCAGTTGCAGTTTAATTCCACAATAGGCTTTCGGACCGACACCATTTCCAATTGGTACTATGCCGGAAAATTCAATTTTAATACCCAATTTGCAAATGGTTATGCCTATCCAAATACGCGTTTGGCAATCTCTAAACCCTTTGCTCCAGCCTATATTTTTCTCGGAATTGGTGCTGAATATTCCCGAAAAGACTTAAAACTAAACGTATATCTTTCGCCATTAACCAACAAAACAACCTTCGTTTTCGATACCCGATTGGCGAATCAAGGGGCATTTGGTGTGGAAAAAGCGGTTTATCAATACGATGAAAGTGGTGCAATTATCGGCACCCTCAAAAACGGCAAAAAAACACGAACTGAGGTTGGAATTTTAGTAACCAACCAATGGAAAAATGAAATTTACACCAACATCAATTTAGAACATCGGGTGAGTTTATACACCGATTATATCAACAACTTTGGTAATATCGATGTAGATTGGCAATTGCAACTTGCTATGAAAGTCAATCAGTATGTAAAAGCGAATATTGGCACACATTTGGTCTATGATGACGACATTAAGTTTAAAGAAGAAGTCGCAGGAACCCAAGTAATCAAAGGGCCTCGCTTACAGTTGAAACAGCTTTTAGGCGTGGGTGTTGAATATACTTTTTAGTATAAATATACTTTTTTTCAGGAGCTATTTCTATTATTTTTTTAAGTAATTATCGATTAAATAATGACCTAAATACACGAATGGTGTTAAAAGTATGGCAATTCCTAATTTCACGAAATACCCTGTAAATGCAGAAATTATGAACATTTCGGTTGTCATGATTCCGGGAATCCAGAAAGCAATTCCAAGTACGATGAAACTATCAAAAAGTTGGGAAACGACTGTTGAACCCGTGCTTCTAAGCCATAACATTTTTTTCCCGGTTCGGTTTTTTACAAAATGAAAGATGCTTACGTCAATTAATTGTGAAACCAAAAAAGCAACGATACTCCCAACAATAATCCATGTACTTTGTCCGAAAACAGCTGTAAATTGACTATTTGTTATCATGCCTTCTCCTTCAACTGCTGGTATTTTCATTGCGAAAAGTAGTATAAAAAAAGTATAAGCAATAAGAATAGCTGTTAAAAAAGAAAGTTTTTTGACCCCTTTTTCTCCAAAATATTCATTGATTAAATCGGTTGTGAGAAATACTATTGGCCATGGAAGGATGCCAACGCTCATTACGGCTGTTCCCACAAGGATTAATTTGCCTCCAATTAATTCCGCTACTAATGCATTAGTAATGAATATTCCTGCTAAAATAACATATATAATGTCTTTTTTTCTTTGAAACATACTATTTTATGATTTATATTATTACTATTTTATGAATTATTTTGATATGTTAGCAACAATTTCTTAATGCACCTTATGAGGATTGGATTTTTAAAAATTGTATTTAATTGCTAAAAAAAGCGACTATTTATTATAAAAAAGTCGCATTTTAGATTGTTTTGTTGAAAAAAAATTATTCCGCATACCATTTATCGCCAAAATTATCGATCAAATACTTGTTGTCGATAATTGTAAAAACGATTTCGGAATTTGTATATTCATTTACAATTGAAATTTTTTCCCCGTTATATTTTGGTTTCGAATCTACAGCAATATCACCAATTTTTAGTACGACACGTTCTTTAGAAATAAATTGCACAAAACCAGGGCCGCCCAATTCGGGGTCAGTAAATTTATAACCCGATTGCACGAATTTTTTTCCAATTAACCATTTATAATCATCTGATTTTGAGACAGTAGAAGTTTCCATGTTTTTTTTAGGATTAACATCACAAGAAGTGAAAAAAGGTAACGAAAAAAATAGAACTGACAACGATAATTTAAGCATTCGATTTAGATTTTAATTAAAAAAAGTGTTATATGCAAAAGTATTCCTGTTAATAATGATAACCCATAATTAAAGAGAAAATTGTGCTTCCTTAAAATTAATACGAAGATTAAGCAAGCACTAAATTTTTATCTAATAGGTTGATTTTGAATCAAATCTAGATACAGATTGATTTTATTTTTCAATTCTTTACGATGTGTTATAAAGTCAAGAAATCCATGTTCAAGAAGAAATTCTGAAGTTTGAAACCCTTCAGGTAAATCTTTTCCGGTAGTGTCTTTCACGATTCTTGGTCCAGCAAATCCGATTAAAGCCCCTGGTTCCCCGATGTTTATATCACCCAGCATGGCATAAGAAGCAGTTGTTCCGCCTGTTGTTGGATCCGTACAAAGGGAAATATACGGGATTTTTTCTTCGGCTAATTGTGCTAATTTTGCTGCTGTTTTTGCTAGTTGCATTAATGAATAAGCGGCTTCCATCATTCTTGCACCTCCTGATTTTGAGATTAATACAAACGGGATTCGGTGTTTTATAGAATAATCAATAGCTCTTGCGATTTTTTCGCCTACCACAGCTCCCATTGAACCTCCAATAAATGCAAAATCCATACACGAAACCACTAAATCTTTTCCTTTAGATTTTCCGACACCCGTTCGTATGGCATCTTTTAGCTTGGTTTTATCCATTGCCTCTTTTAGTCGGTCGTTGTATTTCTTGGTGTCTTCAAATTTCAAGGGATCTTTCGATGTTAATTTTGCATTTAACTCCGTGAATTCATTGTCATCAAAAAGAATTTCAAAATATTCTTTACTTCCAATTCGCACGTGATAATCGTCTTCTGGACTCACCCAAAGATTTCTAGCGAGTTCATCTTGATCCACAATTTTTCCTGTTGGAGATTTATACCAAAGACCTTTTGGCACATCTTTTTTATCTTCGGTTGGGGTTTGAATTCCTTTTTCTTTTCTTTTAAACCAAGCCATTTTTATTCGTTTTTAGTTGTTGGTTACTCTATTAAATTAAAGTGTGTTCACGTTATTTAGATCCGCAAAAGCTTGTTCTAATCTAGTATTAAAAGTGATTTCGCCTTCACGCATCCATTTTCTTGGGTCGTAATGTTTTTTATTTGGGCTTTCAGCACCATCTGGACTACCGATTTGTGTTTTTAAATATTCAATTTTGGAAGTCATATAATCTCTAATCCCTTCTGTAAAAGCGAATTGTAAATCGGTATCGATATTCATTTTTATTACGCCATATCCAATGGCTTCTCTGATTTCTTCTAATGTTGAGCCAGAACCACCATGGAAAACAAAATCAACAGGGTTTGCGTTGGTATTAAATTTTTCTTGAACAAACTCTTGTGAATTTTTAAGAATTTTCGGTGTTAGTTTTACATTTCCAGGTTTGTAAACGCCATGAACATTACCAAAAGAGGCTGCAATGGTGAATCTTGGACTAATTTTCATTAATTCTTCATATGCATAAGCGACTTCCTCTGGTTGCGTGTATAATTTAGAGCTATCCACATCAGAATTGTCCACGCCGTCTTCTTCACCGCCTGTTATTCCCAATTCAATTTCGAGGGTCATTCCCATTTTGCTCATTCTTTCTAAATATTTTTTAGAAATTTCAAGATTTTCTTCGATTGGTTCTTCCGATAAATCAATCATGTGTGAACTATATAAAGGTTTACCTGTTTCTTGAAAGTATTTTTCAGAAGCATCTAATAAACCATCGATCCAAGGTAATAAATTTTTCGCACAATGATCTGTGTGAAGAATTACGGTTGCACCATAAGCTTCAGCTAAAGTATGAATATGTTTTGCTCCAGCCACCGCCCCTAAAATGGCTGCTTTTTGGTTTTCATTTGATAATCCTTTTCCTGCATTATATTGAGCTCCACCATTGGAAAACTGAATAATTACAGGAGCATTGAGTTTAGCAGCGGTTTCAATTACACCATTAATTGTGCTTGAACCTACCACATTTACTGCGGGTAGCGCAAATCCTTTTTCCTTTGCATATCTAAAAATCTCTTGTACTTGATCTCCGGTTGCGACACCTGGTTTAATGTTGTGACTCATGGTTATTAGTTTTAGTTAAAAAAGCAAAAATAGGAATTTTTTTTTAGAATGGATAATTTATACCAAAATTTAGAACAGTTTTGTTTAAATTTAATCCCCGAAGCCATTTTTCAGATGAAATTCGACTTGGGTCATATGTTTTATACCCAAAATCTACTCGGAAAACAAAGAAATCAAAATCATATCGAATCCCTATTCCAGAGCCAATTGCAATATCTTGGAACGATTTAATGCCTGAAAATACATACGATTTTTCTTTAACATTGTCTAAAAAATTCCAAATATTTCCAGCATCAACAAAAAGGGCACTATGAAAATTTCCGAAAACTTGAAAACGATATTCGGCACTGAATGCTAATTTTAGATTGGCTTCATTAAAATCATTGATGCCGCCACTACTTCCGGGACCTAAACTATAGGCTTGCCAACCGCGATTATCATTAGAACCTCCTGCAAAATAACTTCGTAAAAAAGGAATTGAATTGGAATTTTTGTATGGAATTGCAATTCCTGCAAAAGAGCGAATTGCAACCACATTTTTTTTACCTAAATCCCATTGTTTTACAAAATCCACCTCTGTTTTTATATATTGTGAATACTCAATTCCGAACAATTTAGTGGTTCCTTCGTTTGTAACTTCTTTATTTGAGTCAAAAACATTGGCCATTAAAGATAATAAATTTCCTGCGGATTCTAATTTTGCTTTGAAATTATAATAACTGTGGTCTGTAATTGCCTTTTTTGTACTTCTATTAAATGAAATACTTGACGAAATAATTAAATTATCTTCTGTTAATCGATTATAGCGTTCTTTTATGGCAAAAATGGTTTTATAATCATTATCATTTGCTCCTATAGTAGTCTGTAAATCAACAACTTGATTCATGAAATTTAAAGCTCCAGCTTGTGTTAAAGCCCCATTTGCATCCAAATTTAGGGGGTCAAGGTTCTTTGTATTTGCAATAAAATTCAAGGTGTTATATGACGTTTTATACACATTAAAATAGTTAGAAATATTCAAATTCCGAATGTAATTGATATTTAATAATTCAAATTTGAATTTATTTCGGCTGCTTTGTGTGGCCCAATTATAGTTAATTCCGCCTGATAAACTTTGTTTGTCAAGACCAATATTGCGTTGCACCGCCAAACCTGTTAATATTTGAGTAGTAGGAAACATCTCTTTTTTAATAACATTTTTTGTATTTATCGGGAATAATAGCCTCGGAATGTTCAACTTGGCATCAATTCCGAATTCGAAAATATTGAAAAATACTTGTCTCGGATTTGCAAAATCTTTTGATGAACCAATATTTGCTCGGGTTGAAATTTCTAAATTTTCGGCTCTTTTAAAGACATTTCTCCAAATTAAAGACATTCTTCCGCTAATTCCAAATTGTTGAATATCAGAAGTGGTAATATCAATTGAGGG
>Ga0247722_10001348_pt1 | contig 13646 bp, 14 predicted proteins | sample MSEWelMarce3H_FC_FD_189094 | JGI IMG/M metagenome (GOLD analysis project Ga0247722, IMG submission 189094) | Subsurface sediment microbial communities from gas well in West Virginia, United States - MSEEL Well Study Marcellus 3H_FC | ecosystem: Environmental > Terrestrial > Deep subsurface >... | reverse complement strand
GATAGCATAAATGCCTTCAAGAGCACCGGTAGTTGAGAAACTCCAACAACTTCCGCATTGTTGCTGATCATGTACATATGTAACCGCACCTTCGGTGCGCCAGTCAACCGAGGCCGGCACCGAAACCGCGGACTCAAAACCTCCTCTCAAAGCAGGGGACGCAGACCCGGCAATGAGCTCCCTGTTCAAACCAAAGTGCATATGCTCGGCAAACTCCTCCGAACTCATTCCAGAGAAAGCATTGTGTCCAAGAGTGTAGGTCAAGTTCTTGACATTGGTCTCATCAATGATTCTGTCGTTGTTCTTCCAGTTCATTAATAAATGAAGGAACTCGTGCTCCCCCTCGGGCACGGCAATCTTGTGGGTCTCGGCCCAATTATAAAACCTGTCCATCAGAGTGGCAGACACGCTGGCACTCAACAAGGCAATACTAACAATTAATCTAAACATTTTCTATATACTAACAAAGTAATTTTTGTCTAAATCATTTCGGGAGAACTAATAGTTCCGCTTACCCCCTCTCCTTCATGGGGAAACAAAACAAGCCAATTACATTCTCCCGAAAGAACGAATGGTTCCGCTTCGCTTACGAACGAAAAATGTATTTGAACACGCTGGTTTTAAACCCGTTAAAATTGCTGGAAGACGCAACCGTATAAGCGCCAAAGTTTTCCACATAAACCCATTCGCCAACCGCAAGTTCAGGAAGCATAATTTCATCCGAAATCAAATCAATGGAATCGCATGTCGGTCCAAAAAGCCGGCTTTTGTGTACCTTGTCGTTTCTCTCGTTAAATGGCAGAATGGTTGGATTGTGGTGGTCAAAGTAAATGCATCCGAACGACCCATAAATCCCGTCATTCAAATAATAGATGATGGTTTTCTCTCCTGTGATTTCGTCAATAACATTTTTTTTGCCAATTACGTTCAATACGAGTGTGTGGCTGGATTCCGCAAAATATCTTCCGGGTTCGGCAATGAACTGAATGTTTTTGTCGTCTATAAAAAAATCTTCAATCCCCAAATTAATTTGTTTCGCAATGTCTTCAAATTTTACGCATCTATCTACTCCTGGAAACCCTCCGCCAATATCTATTGTCGTTATATCAATTCCAATTTTTGTGGCAATATCAACTGCGTGTCTACATTCGCGAATTGCTTCATAGAATGTTTCTGCGGAAGAACACCCGCTTCCAACATGGAAACTGAACCCAATCACCGCGAGTTTCAATGTTTTCACAATTGTCAACAGTTCTTCAACCTGGCTAAGCTTGCATCCAAACTTCTTATTAAATTTGCATTTACTCTTGCTGTCATCTACTGCCAAACGAAGCACCAGTTTTGCATATGGATGGTAAAGCTTTATTTTATACAGTTCTTCCTCGCAGTCAAATGTCATCAAGTCAACGTCATTCGCCCTTGCATATCGGATTTGCGAAGACATCTTGCACGGGTTTGCAAAAATAATGCGAGAAGGGTCTTTCGTGATTTCAATTACCATTTTCATCTCATTTTCACTGGCGCAGTCAAAATTGCATCCGAGCGAAGCGAGTGCATCTAAAATAACCGGGTTTGGGTTGCATTTTACGGCATAATAGGGATGGACGGTAGGCAAATATTTGAACCAGGTGTTATACGAGTTCAAAAGAGAACCCAAATCAATTATATAGAATGCGCGTTCACTTTGATTATCTTCCAGGAAATCATTAATTATATCATATGTATCTCGGTCGCTTCCATAGAATTTGACATCGTATTTTTGCAAAAGAGAATTATCAAGAGTTTTTATTTCTGTGTATGAAGATTCCATTTTTACAGATATAGCGAGTTTTTCTTTATTTTGTTTTATCAAACCATTTTCAACCGGATTTTCCTGCAAAGTTGGTCCTCGTCTTCAAATACAAAAATGCGAAACTGCGACTTTGTGAAATTCTCTATGCAATCCTTCAATTTGATACGCGAGAACATTTTGAGTTCTTCAATGTAAACCGCGTATTCGTATTTACCGGAAACCGAGGTTCGGTCAAACAATATTCCTGAAAATTCTTGTGTACATCCATTTTTATCAGCTAAAGCGAGTAGCTCACAATCCATCTGGGTTTTCCGGATATCTTTGGTTGCGCGATTTACATCATCCAAATTTCGGATCCAATTATCCAAAAAGGTTTGGCCTAAAACACTGACATCCGGCTGGAACAAAATCTGGTTCAGAATATCAACCAGACGTCGTATGGGGCTGGTGATATGAACGTACGCATCAACACCAAGCTGAGAATGTGGTGCACAAACCTTGGAGTAAACAGCTGGGAGAACTATTAGTTCCCCCATACCCCCTCCTTTAAACATGGGTTTTTCCAAAAGGTTTTCTCCGTCGGATATCCGAAAAATGCCTTTACCACGATTACGCAAATGTTCTGCCGCGGCAGCATTCATCCGAATCATCCAGAACGCAACGACATCGTGCGAATCGTCGGTTTGGGCCAAAGCACGCAACACTTTGTACGCCGGGTTTTTGCCAAGTTTTTTGTCTTCGTAAGCATAGTTTTTGGATATATGAACTAAAACATTCTTGAAAATGGGTTCGCCAATCGGCTTCATTGTATTCATATCATATTTGACAGTCATCATAAATGCAAACCTGTTTGAGCCCTGTTTCAACGAGCACAAATCCTCCGACAAGAGTGGAGGCAACATCGGGCGTTTCTTGTCGGGCAAATAAATGGTGGACACACGGTCGGTCATATGTTCCCACAAACCATACGTTTCTAACCACAAGAACACGTTTGCAATATATATGTTGATAGTTGCAACACCGTTTTCTAAAGCAACAGAGAATGCATCATCAAAATCGGTGCAGTCCACAGGGTCTATCGTGAAAACATTTTCAATAGAACGCAGATCTTCTATATGATAATTCGGTGTAGTCAAAATCTTTTCTATACAAGCAATTTCATTGTCTTTGAGTAAAATCTTTGAAGCTTTTGTAAATTGTGCGAGTGAAATATGCAAACCCCGCCGATACAATTGGTATTCGTTGAAAGCCTCCAAAGAATCCACGTCGCCGAGTGTGTCCTTGATTTCACCATGAGGGTGGTCGCTATCCCAATTTGCGAATCGGAACGCAATGTATTTGTTTTTGGCGACTTTACTGAAAGTGGCGCCAACATTGTATGGAACCAGGAAAACAGGGAGCGATTTATTGTCGGGAATACATTTGTACAAGAGGCGTTTGCCGGACCTGCCGTAAGTTTTACCAAGAATTAGCACACCAGCAAGAACGGTGTATCTAAATGGTGATTCCAGAATTACGACGGTGTCGTCTTTAAATAGAACTAGGTCGTTGTGAAGAAGTTTATGTTTGGATGGTATCAAAAGGGGGATATCCACTTTGACATCATCTTGAGTAAATTCCCAAGAATCGTAGGTGCGATTGTTTATGGCTACTTTTATTTTTTGCATTTTTTGATTTGTTTATTAAATTGTCTTATATATTTATTAGCAAAGCTTTAAACCCTTTAAGAATTAAAATGGTGTAATTCCTCACTGGTTTAAATCAGTTTTGAAAATTGTTTCACCTTTTTTGTGCCACCTTTTTTAAATGAAACCCGTTTGGTCTTATTGGTCCGCGGGATTTTCGGATAATAGAGAAACTCTCTGACGTAATACATAATTTTCTTAGTTACGGCGCCTTCATTCACGGAGGATACATAATTGTTTTCAGCAACCATTTTCATCAACGATTCAATTAATTCGGACCCAAACTTTGCACTCACTCTCTTAACCATAATGGACTTGTTCAATGAATGGTAATACGCCTTTGGCAAAATGTAATATATCCGGTCTCCGCACATCTTATCGTGGTAAGTATTGTCAATGAAACACGTCTCTACGGTTTCTTCGGGCAACATTGTGCACCGGATAAAATCCGAATAGGTTTTAGCACCGGTGGTGCGTTTCAGCTCAACTGGTTGGTTCTTAATTTTGAACGCGCAAATAATTTTGTCAAAAAGGGCAGTAGAACCGAGTTCTCTCTCCATATAGCGGACAATCATATTGACCCACGGAGGATCACATTGGTTGTTTGTGTAAATATAGAGCTTGAACAAATCGGTTTTCTGTTTTTTCGCATAGAGAAAATCCAGAATGGTGAGAATGCCGGGGCGAAAGAATTCGGGAAAAAGGTCAAGCAATGTATTGAACTCGTCTTGGAACAATTCGCGACCGAACCATTGACTCAAACATTTACAAATGGATTGCAGATGATGGAAATGGCCAATGGTTTCGTCTAAATCAAACACGACAACTTTTTTCCGGACGTGTTTGTGTTTATGGTTATAGTAATCGCCCTTAATTAATTGGACATTGTTTTCATTGGTTCTAGTTAATGCATAACTTATCATTATAGAATATTTTGATAAAACAACAATTCCATAGATTTTGATTTAGGAAAGAACAAAATGTCTTGGTATATATATACTAAATGTCTGATTCTTCTCAAGCCACTGCTGCGCCTCTTGTCGGCCCTCCTGTTACTGGCCCTCCTACTGTTGCTCCGGTTGACGGCCCTCCTGTTGACGGCTCTCCTACTGTTGCTCCTGATACCAACGATACCATAGAGGTCAATCCCTCGTTGGAAAAAAAAAACCAAGGCGGAAGAAGACGCACCCGAAAAAATCTTCGCAAGAATAGTAGACAAACCAAGCAAAACAAAAATAGACGCTCCAATAAGCGTGGTTCCAAAAAATAGAAAATATGTAATTTTTAGAAAATGATTTTTCTTAAAAAAATCATTTTTATTGTTTCTCCAAGTAGTCCGCGGTCATTAGGACCAGTTCTTCACCCACAGAGAGTTTCTGGTAAATCAATGAATTATCAAAATTAATCCGAAAAACTTTATTGTTCCACGTTTTCAAAGTGAGAACAATCCCGGTATCCAAATAATCAACTATCGTTAAGAACGCACCTGGTGATAAAACATATTTGAAATCTGCTTCACTATCCGTGAGCGGATACTTGTGAATCCACCGCGTATATTTGCCGATATGCAGAGAATTGATTTCGTCCACATAGCGGTAGCCGATTAGTTTTTTCATCAATGCGATTCGGTCAGATTTTGTTAAAGAGACCACGCAATCTTTGGTGTCAAAAGACGCGAGTTTTTCGTTCTCAATATCCATGTTTGACTTGTTTTCCAAATATTTGTTGCTCTCTTTTTCACAAGCGGCAAGAAGCTCGTCCGTTTTCAAACACCCAAAATCGTCGGGGTTCTTTCGGATTTCCTTGTACATTTTGCGTATCTCTTCATTAATGTCCATTTACTATATATAAGGGGGATTAATCCCCTTAAACCCCTTTATTTTTATATACCATTTTTGAAGAACTAAAACAATAAATATGGATAAACATATTCTCTCGTTTTTATATTTATGGGTGATAAACGCCGGAAAGAAAATTAAAATTGTCTCATTTTTGTATTAATTGCACCGAGAGGTATCATATTAGATTGTAAATGTATAATCTAATATTTTTATATTTCTGAAAAAACTTTAGATTGTAAATGTATAATGTCAATTCACGGAACCCGCAGTTTAATCAATGAACTAAATGACAAATTGCATGAAAAGTTTCCAGCTCTAACAATGGAATTGGGGATGTTTTCAGAAATGAGTATCCGCGAAAATGTTTCATTCTACGAAAAAAATACTACTCCACCACAATTTTTACTTTGTTTAAATATAACAAAAAACGGAAAAAAACACTGTATTTCGAGCATTTCGTGTAAAATAAATGGCAATGAGATGGAAATTTCATCAAAAACCCACAAGGATTATGAAGGAAAAAAATATAATTTGTTGTTGCGAAGTGCGATGATTTTACTAGCACAACATATACGACCCATAACCAAAATTGTATCACAAGCAATAAACCCAATTTCCGCATTCTCTATGGTGAAGTATTTCAATGCGCATAGCAAGGATTTAGATCACTACATGAATGAAAATGAAATAAAACCCGGGGAAATAACATTGGCAGATGTCAAAGCGTTTTTTGATGAAAAAAGTGATTTAGGAATGGATGAAGAACTCACGGAAGAAGAAGAGGCCGCGCTAATGATGGAAAACGAAAATTTTGGAAATATCACAACATTGGTGGTTGAATTGAATGAAGAAACCATTAATAAAACGTACAAAACGTATGAAGAGACACTTGACCGAATTGGGCCTCCCGAAAAAAAAGGAGGAAACCGGAAATCCAAAAGAAAAACGCGTAAGTCTAAAAAATCACGTAAGTCTAAAAAATCACGTAATTAAGGGAGGGGTCATTTATAGAACCAGACAATATATATACAAGTGACTATTATGATAGAGATGATTATGAAGAAGTATAATATAAACCGAATAACACTTATAAGTCAAACATTATTCATAGACCAAATGTTTTTCTTCTAGGTTCGTGACCGATAACCATTTATAAAAATAACAACAAACGTTTTCGTTGTGGTAGAACAGGTCATTATGCAACAACTTGTTATGCTTCAACAAATAGTAAGGGTAAATACTGATAGATTGAAGTCTTCACGAGATATAACCATAAAGGGGGTAGTGCCAAATTAAAACCGGCGAATGTGTATCATCAAAAAACTGTTTTATGAATCTTTATTACACTTTTGAAAACTGGTGAACATTTATACCGTCCAATATATGTATATTATATGGCAGGAAAAAAAAGGTCTGGTTTGGCAAAGCATAGAAGAGCTTATGCGTATTCTATATATAGCAGCCCAATTACTCCATTAACACCCGCAACTACTCCATTACCCCCAACATCATTGTCCAGTGTAGGAGGAAATACAGAAGCATATATTTTGTTCACACAAAGCGGGACTATAACAAACTACGAATATTCTACCGACGATGGCGCCACATTTTTAGCATTTAATCCGCCACAAATTTATAGTCCTGTAAACATAACAACACTGTCATCAGATGGAGTAACTCCCTTAACAAATGGAACCACATATACCGTCAAATTAAAAGCAGTAAATTCTGGAGTATCAAGCACCGAATCTGATTCGGTTAATGTCACTCCCACAATAACAAGTTTATTAACCGCAAATCGCATAATATACTTAGATGCAAACAACACAAGCTCTTACTCAGGAAGTGGAACTACTTGGACAAATCTTGTTTCTGGTGGGGCTTATAGCGCAACCCTCAATGGGTTGCCAACATTTGATAACACAACAGAACCCGGCAATAAATATTTTGTGTTTAATCCAGGAGCAGCTACTGGGCAATTTGCCCAAATTAATCAAGCTACCGCAATTAATCCAGTTATAAATCAGCCATTCACTATACAAATGTGGGTTAGAATTACTAATATCGGTTCGCAAGGTTCTTTAGTAAGTAAGGTATTTGGAGCTCCATCCTATGACGGGTATGCTTTAGGATATCTGTCAAATACCGCATTACAATTGCACGAAAATGGTTCGTCGCAAGTGAATTATTTTAGTTCAGTTACTCAAGTGTTAAGTAGTGGATGGGCACTCTATACAGCAAGTATTCAATTCGGAAATGGAGGAGGAGTTACAAACAAGCTATTTGTAAATGGTCGCCAAGTTATGACTGCAACAAGTAATGAAACCGGCATTCCATCTTCTACGCAAAATCTCACATTTCCAACAGGATTTTATGGAGAGGGAGAATGCGACATTGGACAATTTTATTATTATAATAGAGAATTGACAACAACCGAAATCATACAAAATTTTGATGCAACCAAACCCACATATATATAGCTTTGTATTCGGATATACCCTTGTAGAATTACACATTTTCTTATTCAAAATGTGTAAAATTATTATACAACCTTAAGCAAAGGTGAACCGTAGGTTCCCTATAGTCCGAACGTGGTCTTTTTTATTTGCAATTTTTGGATAAACATATTCTCTCGTTTTTTTATTAATCGCACCGAGAGGTATCATATTAGATTATAAAATGTATAATCTCATTAAACCTTTTTCCCTTAAAAGACTTAAAGCCAATAGTGGGCTCTCCGAGCGAAGCGAGGTATAGGAAGGTTCATAAGGGAACTACGTTCCCTTACTATAGTCCGAAGGTCGTCTTCACCGTTTTGAAAAACGAAAGTGCAAATTCAGTTACACCAAGATTGAAGATAATGAAAAGCGCCGAAATGAAAATGAGTTTGGAGTCGTATTCTGACACGACCGTCGCTTCTCTAAACGGATTGAATTTATACATCAAAACCAAACCAATCATTACGTATGTGATATTGCTAACAGCCCGAATATAGGTCGGCGAAATGTAGGATATTCCTAAAAACAGGATGATGTATCCAATGTAAACAAATCCCATCGTCACTAGGTAAAGCGGTTTTTTTGCGGTTTCCAGGACATTATCCGCTTTCTCTAAGAGTGTTTTTCCAGGAGGAGCCATTATTATAATAATATATATAAACAAAGTATTATTATTCATCTAATGGACACCGAAGTCTACATCCACAACTACAAATTATTGGGCAAATTGGGAAAAGGCGCTTTCTCTACAGTGTTCAAAGGCGAGCACCGAATTAGTAAGAAACCGGTTGCAATCAAGGTGGAAAAGGAGGCAACAACCTTGAAACACGAATCCAAGATACTTGCTTACTTGAACAGCGAATTACCGGGTTCTCTCAATATTCCAATATTGTACTGGTATGGGTTATACGGAAACAACGTGTGTCTAGCGACCCCTTTTTACGAAATATCTTTGCGCCAGTATGTAGAGAAAATTGACAAAACAGGGTTAATCAATCTATGTGAGAAAATGATTACCGTGATAAGGCAACTTCATTCTGCCTACGTTGTTCACAGTGATATTAAATCGGATAATTTCATGGTGGATAGCAGAGAAAACTTGGTAATTATTGATTTTGGACTGTCTTCTCTCTTCTATAACTCGGAAAAAGATGTTTACAAGGAGAACAATCCAAGTGAACATATGATTGGTTCGGTCAAATACGCAAGTTACAATTTGCATTTGGGGAATACGGTGTCGCGGAGAGACGATTTGATATCGGTCGGATACTTAATGCTGACGATTTTTGGTATTGAACTGCCGTGGTCTAAGCCTTTAACCGAAGCTGTGCCTTTAACCGCAGGTATGCCTTTAACCGCAGGTGTGCCTTTAACCGCGTCTTCTGAGTACGAGTCATTGTTGCCGCCATATCATGTTCGGCATCCGGCGAATGTGCAACGTGCCAAATACAAGAAGTTTGAAACGTTGAAGAAGTATTTGTTAAATTTGCAAAACCATTATGTCAATAATAATTTGCTACCGTATTTGAAAAAGGTTTATGCGCTAGAATATGAAGACCCGCCGGACTATACAAGTTATAAAATGCTTTTTTCTTAAGGCTTGCTGTTTATCATTTTTTGAACACCAGGGTTATTTTGGAGTACACCAGTAATGTCGGCGACGGTGAGAAGTTTGCCTGAACCAAGCACAATACCGTCGGACGGTTTTACGGATGAATCTGTTATTCCAGCGATGGGTGTGTTAGTCAAAGGTCCTGCATCCTCCCCAGTTTTAGCTTTGGGTGCATCTTGATTGATGATTGCAGCTGCGTCGCTTTCACTCATGCTTGCACTTGCGTCACTTACTGTGGGACTTGAACTTGCCATTCCTTCAGAATAAGAAGAGAACATCAACGAGATGACTAAAATTGCCAGAAGCAAAACGATTGAAACGATTCTAGGCTTGGAGAAAGAATAAAACATTATATTATAGTTTTACAAAAGATATTAAAGCCACCGTACTTAGTAGTGTATAATAGTATGTCTTCTGATAGATTAACTGGATCGGTAAAGTGGTTTAATAATAAGGCTGGATATGGATTTGTCACTGTAAAGGGTGGTGATCATGATGGTAAGGATGTGTTCGCTCACTACAGCGCAATCAAGGTTGCGGATGACCAATTTCGCTATCTAGTTCAAGGCGAGTATATTGAGTTTGATTTGACTAAAGACGAGTCTGGAAAGCACGATTTTGTGGTTTCCAATATTTCCGGAATCAAGGGTGGAAGTTTAATGTGCGAGGTGCAGAAGGTTAACGAGGCATCAAAGAAGCCCAGAGTGGTTTACAAGTATGTTGTCAGTGATAAGGAGCAGTCTGGTGATGCTGAGGGATTTCAACCTGTTAAACCAAGACAGAGACAACAAAAGCCCAAGCCGACTGACAAGAAAAGTTATTTAAAGGTGGCCACATCAAATTAAAGGAAACCAAGGTATTCAGAGAAGCAAAGCTTCTCTTACGCCTTTTGAACCCTCCTTTAAGTATGGGATTTAAAGGGTTAAGCGAAGCGGAAGCGGCGAGTTCCCTTTACTCGGTTAGCTCAGTTGGTAGAGCGCCAGACTTTTAATCTGGTGGCCCGGGGTTCGAGCCCCCGATCGAGTGTTTTATGTCTTTATTGGAAAGACATAAAATTAAAAGGTCAAAAAAGTTCAAATTAAAAGGGAAGGTATAAGCGAAGCAAAAAAGGAAACCGTAGGTTTCCTTTATTTTCTTCCGCGTTTAGATGACTTTCGTCTAAAACTTCGGTTCATTTTCTTGAAATTCTTCTCGGTTCCAGATACCGTTTTTTTGGTCCCCCTGTACATTTTCTTCGCTAAAGGGAGAATGGCTCCAAGCGGTTTTCCAGGGTTCTTTTTGCACAAATCTTTAACTAAATCAGTCCAAGCACTCATTATATATTTGGAAAATATAATATTTAAAGGAAACTAAGGGAAACCTACGGTTAAGGCGCCCAAAGGGCGCCGACCGTCGGACGCTTCGCGTCCTTTCCCCTATGACCCCTTCCCTAATTTTATTATTAGTAGTATAGTATTTAAACTTGAAGAGAAAGTTCAAATTAAAGGGAAGGTATAAGCGAAGCAAAAAAAGGAAACCGTAGGTTTCCTTTAAAATTGAAAAAATATTTATGAACAGTAATTAAAAACATAAACAATATATAATAATCAAAAAAATGGTAAAGAACACAACTGGAGGAGGAAACGCAAAGAAACAGGCCCGCAAGTTCCAAGGCAAAGGAAAAAGCGAGGACCTAAGAAAATCAGAAGATGCAAGTGAAATCTACGCAATTGTAGACGTGATTTATGGAAATGGACTTGGCATCCACACCAACGACGGAAACGATATCTGGTGCCGGATTCCCGGCAAGTTCAAGGGACGAAATAAACGAAACAATTTCATTGAGAAGGGCGCGTGGGTTCTGGTCGGTATTTACGAATGGGACAAGAGTGAAGTGCCCAAATCGTGTGAACTGTTGCACATCTATGACCGAAACGAGATTGAACAATTGAGAAGTCTTCCGGGTGTGAATTTGAGACATCTTGTTGCCAAGAGTATCAAAGAATTTGGATCGGACTCGGAAGGAGAGGAAGAAGAAGAGATTATTGAAGGGTTTAAGTTCAGTGAAAATATAGTGGACAAGAAAACCATGTTTGCAAACGACATAACAAATGTGGCGGTAGTTAGTTTTGAAAATGCGCAAGAAGTCAATATTGATGATTTATAAGCTTTGCTTTGCAACACGTAGCCACTTAAAAAAAACGATAAAAAACATTTATTTTTTATTGTTTGTGAATGTCATAGATGTATCTTTAATTGGCAACATCCTTGACAAAGTGCTTGTTCAAATACTTCTGGATAGTGAAGTGTGTGATTTTCTCATTTCGCGCCTCTTCGCCGAGAATCTTCCACAAATTCTCATCAGGAACAATATTCTGTCTATTCTCGGGGTTCTCCAGCTCCTTCTCCTTAATGTACTTGTTCAAATACTTGGTAATCTCAATTCTGGAAATTAACTCGCCCTCCTTTCTCCCCATAAACTCGCACATCTCGGCAGTGACCTTGGAGGAAACCGCAAAACCACATGGCTTTCTCTCCTTCTTTACCTTGGCACCTGTCTTTTGCTCCTTCTTAATGACCATATCAACCGCATGAGACAACTTCTTCGCCTTCTTCTCAAGAAGACTAAACATCTCTCTCATATCATTAATTTGTGCATTTACTTCGGTTAAACTTGCAACCATCTTTTCCATATTGTGGGGGATTTCGGGATTCATTCTAGTATATGGTCTATTATCGTTTTTTGTTTATATGCTTTTTCTAATTGTATTCATTTGATTCACATACTACAGCTTATAGTATAAAAATCGCGGTGTACAGACACAAAAATATATTTTACGCCATAAATAACTGTATAGAAAACAATGAAAATTCTTATAAAAAAGATGATTATTTGGCCAAACTCGTAAAACCAATTTGTGCGAACTTGCAGTTCATTACGACAAATGGGACATTTTGGCGTGCGGGAAATCCATTTTTGCATACATTTTTCGTGAGTATACGTGGTGCATTTGCAATCAAATGTGTATTTATATTTTTTTATATAGTAGGTGCGTTCTCTGCTGTTTACAACTTTATTGGGTTCCAAACAGATGAAACATTCATGATCCATTTGTTATTACGGCATATTTTGTTTATAGTCAAATGATTCACAAGTAAAAAAGAATTATTTTCTCTCTCTCTTTTTTATTTTTGGTTTCCTTGTTTCTCTCTCTCTCTTCATTTGGTTTCCTTGTTTCTCTCTCTCTTCATTTGGTTTCCTTGTTTCTCTCTCTTCATTTGTTTTTGGAAATGCTCGTTTTCATCACGTGAAACCGGTTCTTGAATGTTTTTTTTAATTTTGTACATATTTCGTCCGAGTCCAAATCGGTTAATTCTCTTACCTGTTCGCAAATGAGTTCCTTCTTGTTATTGCAGAATTCTTCGTAGGCGGACGAAGGTTTGGCCGAATCTGTGGATGTAAACAACCCCATAATGAAGATGTCAATTTGTTCCAGGAACAGAGGAGAAAGTGAGACATACTTTTTGCGCGGTTTCTCTTCTGCGTTCTCCTCCTTTTTGCGAAAATAGTATCGCGCGCTTTTGAACATTTTATCTAAAACATCGCCTTTGTATCCAGAGCTTTGCAGGCGTTCAACCTCCTGGTCAATTTGTGCACGAATTGAATCCTGCTCAGTCCATTTGGCCCAGGCTTCCTTGAACACCTTACGCTCGTCGTATTTGTGGAGAACAGCAAAGTAATTGAGCTCTTCCATAAACTTTTCGCCAAAATCGTGGCGGAAAGTTTGAATTGTGGCTTTTGCTTCGGGGTCCACGACGAATCGCTTCTTTCTAATATTGATTCTTACTGACATTTTATTTATTAATTTGGGTTTTTATAAAGATTCTAATTTGGTTTATGTCTTTCGTAAAAAGACAAAAAAATAATTCAATTTTAAGGGAACTCGTCGTTCCCTTATGATCCCATACTAAAAATGAATTATTTTAAGGGAACTCGTCGTTCCCTTATGAACCCATACTAAAAATGAATTATTTTAAGGGAACTCGTCGTTCCCTTATGAACCCATACTAAAAATGAATTATTTTAAGGGAACTCGTCGTTCCCTTATGAACCCATACTAAAAATGAATTATTTTAAGGGAACTCGTCGTTCCCTTATGAACCCATACTAAAAATGAATTATTTTAAGGGAACTCGTCGTTCCCTTATGAACCCATACTAAAAATGAATTATTTTAAG
>Ga0247722_10001347_pt1 | contig 13654 bp, 14 predicted proteins | sample MSEWelMarce3H_FC_FD_189094 | JGI IMG/M metagenome (GOLD analysis project Ga0247722, IMG submission 189094) | Subsurface sediment microbial communities from gas well in West Virginia, United States - MSEEL Well Study Marcellus 3H_FC | ecosystem: Environmental > Terrestrial > Deep subsurface >... | reverse complement strand
ATTTATGAAGGTAAAAACACAAAAAAGGAAAACGAAGAAAAATAACACAAAGAAAGTAAAAAAAGGAGGATTAAAAACACATATGAATATTAAAAAAAATAATAAGACAAATAAAAATATTCGTCTTGAAAAAATTAATTGTAGTCCGAAACCAAAAGGAGACATTAATGATTTTTCATGTTATACAAATAAGTCACTTTATAAATTAAGGGATTTATGGAACGCAAGACATCCTGATGTTAAAATTACATCAAATTCTCCAAAAGAAATTCATCGTTTTATAACTGAGAAACTAAGTGGGGTTTGTAATAAAGAATCTTGTTGGTTAAAACAAAATCAGAATTTGGACCTATAGAAAGTGATATGGCTGATTCATTTGCTCCAGAATCACCTGCTGAATGGAAGAAAAATCCACATGAATGGTTATCTAGTATTGATATTATGAATGTAATGAAACAATATGAAAGTGCTTATAAATGTTTTGATTTTATAGGTCCGACACCAATTGATTTTGATACAAGAAAACTATATGGCGAATGTGTATGGGATGAATTATGTAATTTTAATCTTGAAGACCAAATTAAACAAGGGAAAACAAAAATAGGCATTATTTTTAATACAGATCCTCATAATAGACCAGGTCAACACTGGATGTCAATGTTTATTAATATAAAGAAGAAGAAAATATTTTTCTTTGATAGTACTGGTGATAAACCTATGCCTCAAATTCTTGTATTAGTCGAACGTATCAAAGAACAAGGATTAAATTTAAAGAAAAAAATCAATTTTAAATTCGATTGTAATGAAGGCATTGAACATCAATATGGAAATACAGAATGTGGGATTTATTCACTCTATTTTATTGTTCATATGCTTGAAGAGAAAACGACAGAACATTACTTAAAAACACATATATTAAAGGATGAATATATGAATAAATTTAGACATATTTATTTTAATGATTCATTATAAAACGTAAAAAATATATAAAAATAACATTTATAATTATATATTTAATGAATATCAATAACTTTTTAAATAAGGAAAATCTTACTACACTTTGGGATGTTATCAGCGACGAAGATATTTTTAAATTTCTTTCAAGAGATATTCAAGGCAAAGTAGCTCAATTATTTACAAATAATGTTAATGGTTTCTTTGAAATAGAAAAAACAAAAACATCTTCACTTGTTGATGTAAATAAAAAATATATCATGCTTATTCTGAATCATATAAAAAAAACTTATACTCAACAAATGCCTAATAAAATAAAAATATTAGATGAACCGCCAGTAAAAGAAATTATTACAGCTGAAGAACTACATAATGAACGCAAATCTCAATTTGATAAAGATTTATTTAAACGTCAAGAAGAGTTTGAAAATATAATGACTGTGAAGGCTCCGCCAGTTCCAAACTTTTTAGATAAATATGAAGATAAGCCAATTGGAGAGATGGATAAAATAATAAAAGAAATGACATCTAAAAGAAATTATGATGTTGAACAAATAACTAAAAATAGCGTGGTTGATGATAATTGGTTAAAACCACAAGAAACATCAATTAAATCTGAAAAAATAACAAAAGGACCTCCGCAAATAACAAAAGAACCTTTACCTATAAACGTAAATAGATTTAAATATTTAAATATGGACAATCAACAACAATCTCCTACAAAAAAAGTTACATGGGGAAATAACTCTGAAACCTCTGATTCAGATATTGAAGAAAATATATTTAAAAAACTTAAAAAGGTACCGAAACCCGAAATGGGATTTGATAATAATAATATATCTTTATCTTTCGAAGAAATTAATAACAACGAGAGTAATAATAATAGTAATAATAATAATGATGACAGTAATGATGACAGTAATGACGACAAAATTAGACTTTTACAGTCAGAAGTAAAAACATTAAATTCAAAATTGGATTTAATAATTGAATTATTGAAAAAAAACTAAACAGGCTCTTCCTTTTCAATAAAAACTTGCTTAGAGATATTTTTAATGATTTTTTCTTCTTTTTCAAAATCATTATCGCCAGATCCGCCCATAGATTCAACTATAATTTTATTATACTGATCAGAAAATTTGGAATGATATTTGCCGCAATCAGGATGTATTTCTTTAAATTTTGGTATTAAATTTTGATTTTTACATGCGACCTTTCTAACAACTTTATGTAACTTCTTTTTGTCGTCATCTTTTTCCCATTTATCTTCATCTTTAATATACATTGTTTCTCTCTTTTTATCAGTACAGTGAACCGGTCTTTGATGAACATCTAGTTCCTTAAGGTTCTTAACAATAATCTTAGATATACCTTCAACATACCCTAATTCTCCAACACCCTCTAAGTCTGATAATTGTAACTTGATTGAATCGACAAAATCCATAATGTTCATAGCATCTTTACATGTTTCATTAAGAAAAAAGTTAAGGTTAAATGCTTTGTTATGAGAATTTGTATTAGTGATATTGGTATTATGTGTTCCTGTTTTAATTACTTCCATCATCATATTTTGTGTAGATGTATTTTGAGCAATTATTATATTTTTAAATTCAGTTGATTCTTTAATTAATTCGGCATTTTGGTTAATAAGCATTATAATTAATTTATCTTTATCAAATGATTCTACATTTGAATCAGTAACAGATGACATATTACATTTTTTTTTATGTGTATAAAATGTTGAAGAATGTTTATACGCTTTACCACAACCACAAGAATATTTTGCTTCGGAGATTTTTGATGTAGGATTTTGTAGGTTTTTATGTTTGTTAGTCAAAATATGTTTATCATATTCACTTTTTTTACAGCATTTATAATGACAAAATTCGCAATAAAAATTGGCGGAGATTTTTGGAGATTTTTTTGTTGGAAACATTCCTATATAAATCCTATATAAAAAATCTCCTAAATACTTTTTCGCAAAAATAATAAAATTTTATCATAACAATTTTAAAATTATTTTTTTGGTACTCACATGCTAATTTTCAATTATGGTCTCACAATTGTATTTTTTGACATAAAATATCCAAGGTTTTCAAAAATGGACAAAATAAATGTCCAAAATCAAAATCTATAAAAACTTTCCCCGAGATTTTTTAACATTTTTATATAATAAATTGTAATTCCTACTTAAAGAAAAATGATACCTTTGGTAAAGAAATTAAAATATCATTTATACTATTAATTTAAAAACCTTCTCTCCGCGTTCATTAATCTCATATGTTCCAACTTTTAATGGTTGCACTGACGAATCCTCAAGAGCTCTTAAATATATTTCTTTATCATAAAGGTCTATAACATCTTTGCTTACTCTTTTATATACATATTCAACACCATTAATGGTAATAGGTTTTCCTACCCATTCAACTGCTACTTTATTAGCCTTAACAGTTGTATCGTTTTGTTGTTCAGCGTAATCTGGTACGTAAGCATATTTTTCATTTGTTGGATCACCAAAATTAACACATTTTCCATTTGAATAAATATAACAATCAAATGCTGATTCCTTAACCGCGTCTGTAAGCTGTGCTGTTAAATTAGCTTTAATTTCTGATATTTCAAAAAGATATTGGTCACTTGTAATGGGAACTCTAGGAATGGCCTTACTCAAATCCTTTCTCTTTAACTCGATAGCCTCGTCTGATTTTAATTGAGATTCAGAGAAAATCATTAAGTATACAAAAACTTCAACAGTTTGAAGAGCTTTGGGTAAATCTTTGTGACTACAAATACGTCTAGCACGACCAATAACTTGTTCAGATCTAACAGGGTGCCAATAAGGTTCCATAATATGAACATATCTTGTATTTCGCAAGTTAATACCTTCTGAACCAGACGATGTAATCATGAAAACCTTAATAACCTCGCCCATATTATTGTTACGATACTTAGATTTTAATACACTGCTGATGCTTTCAGGAATTTGATTCCATTCACCATTATAAATATGTCTTAGCATTTCCTTTTCTTCTGATGTTTCAGTGCCTGTATATAGAGCATATGTTGGTTTGCCTTCATCTACTTCAGGAATATCAATTTCCCAGACATTTAAATGATTCTTTTTAATTTTGAATCTAGCGAATCCATTTTTTTCAAGAACTAAACTAAAAATACCAATACCTTCAGCAGTTCTAAACTGACTATAAACTAAATTTAATCCTTGATGGTCAGGATCTTGAATATTTTCTAACATATGTAAAAATTTAGGACTATATGTTTCAAGTGCTTCAGGAGTTAAAAAGTCGCTTGAATGTTCTTCAATATTTTTAAGGGCTCTATCTAAGCGTTCCTTATAAGATACACCTCCAATTACGTCAAGAATCTCATCACCTTCAATTTCACCTTCGCGTTCATCTTCAACATCTTGTCTAGATTCAATTCTAGTTCCCTCTTTAATTAATTGCGCCATTTCTGGCATTTCTTCAACTTTTTCATCTTCTTCACCTTTTTTCTTTTTATTACTCATAGGAATAGGTCTATCTGGCATAACATAATTACAAAATAACCGAGAAAATATACGATATGTTGAAGCCTTTTCTTCAAATAATTCTGCTGATCCAGATTTTGGTTTTTGGTTTCTCTCTACATCTCTCTCTTGTTTGCGCGCGCTTTCATAAATTTTAAATTGTACGTCACTCATTGGTATTCTAACTATGTGATAATCTACACCTAATTGCTTATTGTATTTAGGTAATAAACTTTCTTGAGCACTTTTGAAATAAGATGACAATCCAATAATGCGCCTTTTTAATGCATCAACATTTTGTAGTGTTTTATCATTTTCATTAATATATCTAGTCATAAATGTATTAAAATCATCAGGTAAAGCTTTTTGGTTAATAACTTGAACACCTTGTGGAATAATATCAATGTCATTTCTTTTCAAAATAGATATAATCTTTCTCTCGAAATCGTCGTCAGAAGTAAACTCATTATCAATTACTAGGTCGCCACTTTCTTCTTTTTTTACATTAGACACGCCTTGATATCCAGACTCCTTTTTAATCTTATTTTTAAATCCAAAAGGATTTCTCGTAACAGTTAAAATTTTACTAGAAGAAGAATAATCAATATAATCAAGTGACTTCTCTCCCATTAACATTTCAGAAAGCACAACTTTATCTATTTTCTTATTTGTTCTAACATTTAAAGGGATTTTCCATGTTTTAATGTAACCTCTTAGGATATTAAATAATATAGCAAACTCATTTGGATAGTTAATAACAGGAGTACCTGACAATAATATAACACGAGCATTTTTAGCTCTTAACAACATGTAATATAATTTAGTTGCTAAATTTAATGGTGTTTGTTCGCCAAATATGCTTTCTTCCAAGCCCGGCTTTGCTTCCTTGCCTTCCTCTTCTTTCTTTTTCTTTTTTTCTTCGCCGCTTATTCCCTTTTCTTTCTTTATTTTATTAACAATACGACTAATTAAATTATGCGCTTCATCTATGATAACAACTGAATTATCAAAAATATTTCTTGTATAATTAGATGTCATTTCAGCTAAACGCGTTGAACGTAAACCATTATAATTAATAAATGTGTATTTTTGGCGGATCATCTCATTTAATTGTTCTTCTAGAACCTTTTTATCAGTATCACTAAGTTCACTATAATTTGAAGGGTTTTTAACATTAATAAAAAAAGCACCACCGTGTCTGCGAATATATTCTTGTGGTAAATTTAATAAAAGAGATATTGTTTTAAGTGCTTCTTGATTTTCAACAGTTGAAATCCATTCCCAATATTGATTTCTCTTGTAAAGAAGATCACCACATTTTTTAAGTTCTTCAATATAGTTAGCACGTAAAGATGCGGGAGTCATAATAATAACGCGTTTTGAATCTTTCATACCCTCTGCGATAGCAATAGATGTACAAGTTTTACCTGAACCGAGACCATGATATAAAAGTAATCCTCTGTAAGGCGTATAGAGATTCAAATAGTCTCTAACAATCTTTTGATGAGTTAATAGAGAGAAATCTGTATTAGTTTGACCAATAGTATCACATGATATACTCTCTTTATTTTCTTGTATTTCTTGACGATAAGGTTCAAATAATGAGTTGATAAAATTTATAAATATCTCTCGGTTGTTCATATAATAACTTGAAACTTTGATTATAACAGGCGGCAATTTTTTTGGCAAGCGTTTTGTTAGGTCAGTATCTCCAATTTGAACAAGAGTTTCTGGACCAAGTATAGCAATACCTTTTTCTAGTTTTTCTGTAAGTCTTTTCTTCTTCTTAGGAGCAATAATTTGTATTGATTCATCTCCCTTTTTCTTAGGCTTCATGATGAATTCTTCAGGCGACTCCTCTTGTTCAAAGGCAACCTTCTTTTTAGGTTTCATAATAAATTCTTCTTCCTCTTCTCCTTCTAAGACCTTTGTTTCTCCTTCGTCGCCTTCAATAATAAGAGTTTTTTGCGCTTCTATTTTTTTTACTTTCTTACCTTCGGTAGGAGGAGGTAAAGGTATAGGTTTTGAAACTCTTTTATCTTCAGCTATTTGAATATTAGGTTTAACTGTTACTTTAATCTTTTTACTTTCCATTAATTTCTTAATAAGAGCTTCACGATCATACCCTTTTTCAGTTTCATCAACAATTAAAGGTCGATCAGGTTTATCTTCTTCCTGTTCTAATATTATTTTTTCAGAAATAGGTTTATCATCTTTTTCTTCATCTTCTTCTTCAACTTTTGCTGCTTTTATTTTTGGAGCTCTAGGTTTTCTTTCATTTTTTACTCCTTTTATAACAACAGCAACTCGTTCTCTCTCTTCAACATTTGGTTTTACCATCAACTTTTCTTTTAATTTGGCTAAAGGATTCATTGCTTATATAATTTGAATATATAAATTTTTATTATTTAACAAATGGAAAATAATAAATCAGTTATATCTGCTGTTAATCATGGTCCTATTGAGCGCACATGTTTATATTAAATCATACTCCAACATATAATATTTTCATTAAGTTACTTAAGGAAAATACTGAGTCCTGATTACATCCACAACTTTTTCAGCGCCTTGGGGACCTTTTTGTATTTTATAAGAAGTTTACGAACTCGGTTATGCCCGGCATAATCGGCAGCATCGGCGGCGGGGATTACCAGGTCTGGGCGAGCAAGCAACTTCTCTAGTAGTTCCCAGTTATCGTCACGCGCAAGATGCCAGAATAATGAAAATTCCTCAGGCAAGTCTTTATATGACGCGCGCACATTTGGGTCAAATTTTGGATTGGCTATCAAGAGAGCGGCCATTTCATCATTAGCAGCACGACGTGGCGACCATCTATTCTGAATGTATCGGAATATCTGCTTACTATTAAATGGTCCTATAGAATCACATGTGTCTTTAATGTCACGGCGGCATACAGGGCATGTTTTGTTGGCATGTTGCGCACTACACCACCCAATTAAGCATTCCTCATGGAAAGTATGATTACATTTAGTCGTAACGATAGGGTTTGTGGATAGATGTTCAAAACAGATCGGGCATGTATCAATCACATACTCTTCGGCACTTGCTGATTTACTCTTAGTCTTACTCTTAGTCTTACTCTTAGACTTACTCTTAGTCTTACTCTTAGTCTTACTCTTAGTCTTACTCTTAACACTCGCCGGTCTAGAAAAAATTCTAGATTCACTCACAGGATGACTCACACCAACTTTTTCTGACGAGGAGCTATCACCGCCGCGCCGTATTTTACGAGTCATTCCCTTTTTTAAACGTAGTTTCTTCGCCATTTATATTATATCAATATAAATCCTAAAAACAAAATCATTATTATAAGTATTTTATTCACTGTATATTATAAATGGAAGTATTCTATAATAATAAACTAGTAAATAATAACGAATTTCTAAAACCGAGTGAAACACAAGTTGAACCAAAAATAAAATATGATTTTAACCCGAATAATTTATATACTTTAGTACTGTATGATCCTGATGCTGTAAATGGTACTCATGTACATTGGATCGTGACAAATATAAAGAATAATATTAATAATAGTAAAGCATTACTACCTTATCAAGGTCCAGCACCTCCAGCAAAAACAGGCAAGCATAGATATATATTTGAATTATATAAACAATCTGAAATGCTTAATGTAGAACCATTAGGAGAAAGAAGTATTTCAATTAATTTATTGAGAAATAAATTAAACCTTTCAAATTATATTTCTAAAATACAATTCATAAGTCAAAATGAATCTGGAGGTAAACATAAAAAGACTAAAAGAAGAAAAAGCAATAATAAAAAAACTAAACGAAATAGAAAAGGTTAAATTTCCAAAAATTTAAGAGCTTCATTACACGCAATTTGTTCAGCCTTACGTTTAATTTTATGTTGACCTTCACCCATAAATATTAATACTTTACTATTTTCTAAAATAAAATCTTGAACAGCCTTAAAATTCTTAAAGAATGAAAAATCAACAGCATCTTTATGTGATACATTATGAATTGCTTGCCCTAAACAGATATAAACTCCCATTTTGTAACCAAATTCAATGTCATGTTCAATTTCTAAATAATGCGGTGTTACTTTGAACTCCTTTTGAATCTTAACTTGTAATATATTTTTATAATTATCATCATTCTGAATAAGAGCAACCCAGTCAATATGTTTTTCAAATACATTTTCAATAAATTTTTGCGCCATTTGGAAACCAGGACCGGTAACAAACATGTCCTGGAACCAATTTTCATCATCTTTAACAACAACTTTATTAAAATCTAAAAAAAGCGCACCAATAAATGACTCGAATAAGCAGCCAAGTTTCTTTAAATTAGTTCGGATTTTCTTTTCTTCAGCATGTTTTGAAATAATTAACCATTTATATAGTCCCATTTCGAGAGCAATTTTACCGATCGCTTCATTTTTTACAATAGCAATCTTCTTTTCAGTCATAAAACCTTCGTCTGCTTTAGGAAAACGTCTATAAAGCAAGTATTTAGTAACACATTCTAAAACACCGTCACCCAAAAATTCTAAACGTTCGTTTGATTTGCTGCTAAGTGGCATACAATCTGGTGGTCTTTCAACTATCGTTATATTTTGTTGAATATTTTCAAAGCTAGGTCGTTTAGTGTAAGAACGATGAACAAATGCGCGCTCATAAAGGGCAATATTATCAATTGTAGTAGGTAAGCCATATTTGGAAAGAATAGATTGAACTTCGCTCAATGTAATCTTAACATTTTGAGAATTATACGGATTAAATACCAATCCGTCTTCGGTCTTAATAATATCATCATCCCGCAAAATTTCCTTATTGTCTGTCATTTGTATATATATATATAAATATATTGTGCTGACTTTATATCTTTTATAAATATATTATTTGTTATTTTAGGAAATAAAAAACAGTAAATAGAACTATTCGGAAATATTTAGATTAAATTAAGCATTTAAAAAAATAAAATATTATTGTAATTTATAAAATGGTTTACATGTCTGGATCAAAAGCAGCACGCAATCAAGCGTCAATTATAAATCGTCCTACTTGTGGTGGTAATAAGAAAGCTGGTACTGCCCCTCGAGTCGGTTGGTATTTATCTAGCAACCCTATGTTAATTGGAGCTCCCCAAACTACTCCTCAATACAGTTTCTGTGTCTCTAGTCCAAATTGGCCCATATCCAAAACTATTCAAACACAGCAGTATGGTTACCGTGCTACAATTGGTGGTGTTTAATATATTTAATATATTTAATATATTTAATTTTTAATATTTAACATTTAAAATGATTTAATAACAATTTATTAAACTATTTAATAACTTATGATAATCAAAGTTGATATACGAGAAAATGATCTTTTACAAAAAATTAATAATTTAGTTACAACAGTAAACTCGTTTAAAAATATTATAATTAAATCTGAAGTACTACCTATTGGTGATATTATTATTTGTGACGATAAAGAAGAAAAATTAATAATTGAGAGAAAATCAATATCTGATTTATTAGCGTCTATTAAGGATGGAAGATATGAAGAACAATCGTATAGGTTAAACGGATTAAATCATCATAATCACAATATTATTTATCTTGTTGAAGGAGATGTAAATAAAAATAATTATTTTAAATCGCGAAATGATAATGAAAAAATGATGGCATATTCGGCCATGTTTTCTCTCAATTATTACAAAGGGTTTTCAGTTTTTAGATCTTTTTCTTTAGATGAAACCGCGACAATTGTATGTAATATGGCTTATAAATTAGAAAAAGAATTATCATCAAGTAAAAAAGCATTCTATAAAAATAATGTAGCTCCGCAACCAAGTATTGAATCTAGTATTGAATCTAATATAGAAGCAAATCCGGGATTGGAGCCTGAGGAAGAAGTTCAAGAACCTGATATAGCTCAACAATCAGAAAAAGATTATGTGAGTGTTATTAAGAAGGTTAAAAAGGAAAATATTACACCAGACAATATTGGTGAAATTATGTTGTGTCAAATACCTGGAATAAGTTCAGTCACTGCCTTAGCAATTATGGAACAATATAAAAATATTCCAAACTTAATTAAAGAATTAGAAACTAATAATGATTGTTTAAAGGATATTACTTCAACAAATCCAAAAGGACAAATTAGGAAAATAAATAAAACAAGTCTAGCAAATATTGTAAAGTTTCTCTTGAAAAAATAAAAATATAATGTATGAAGACAGAATTAATGAATATGTTCTTATTTATTGGTATTACTTTAGTTGTATATTTATTGTTTAGAAACTTCAACTATAACAATCAGTACAGTTTAATTGAAGGTATGACAGATGCTTCAGGAAATGCTGTAACACCAACTGGAAATGGTATCGCTGGAAATGCTGCTTCATATGGTGCGCAAATTAAAGCAGCTACAATTAAATTACAAGACACATTTTTGATTAGTAAATATCGTTCAGATTATGAAACCGTTATTTTGAATTTAGATGATCTAGTTGATAATTTAATGTTAAAAACTGTTCTATCTATAGACACTAATAATCCAGGCGACAGTGTTAAAAAATTAGCAGAGATGAGTCAGGCAAAACTAGCATTAAATAATGTTATGAAATATGTTGATAAACAATAATCAACTTTTCCAAAAAGTTGAGCAAAAACGTAAATAACAAATCAACTTTTCCAGAAAATATAAAATAATTATAATAAATAATATCATTCATTATAATTGTACACATTTATTATTATAGTTAGGGTTTATCTTTTATTTTTATTCTGTAAAAAAGGTAGAATTTATGGTATAGCAATCTGAACTTCGTTATCCTTGTAATACCCCTTATCAACTAATTCTTGTGTATATGCAGAGCCTCCCCAATTAGGATCCATTGGGTCGGGACTAATTTTTGCGGATTCTTGTTGCATATTCATTTTATCTAAAGGTGTTGTAGTTCCAATATAATAACTAGTTTGGTCATGAGCTGGGTATGAGCCTTGATTATATGGAGGGTCATTTCTTGTAGCATCAACTAAAAGAGTTGGGTTAGGATAAGCATCTTCTCCGACAGGTTCCAAACTTGATTCCATCATTGGAGTAACTTGAGACGCGATGCCGATTGGGGCGGCTGCCGACGGAGGTATTCCTACTGAGGGAGGCAATCCTGCTTGTGGTTCAGACACACTTGGTCTAGATTTGTAAACACGATTACCTTGAGCATCATAAGTTTCTTGTAAATATAATACAGGACATCTAATATTTTGACTTCTCTGCCAATCCAAAAATTCAGTATAATCTTCTAAATTATCAAACTCTACAGGATTAACTCCAGGAACTTGGGCTAATTTTGAATTATATAAATAAAATCTAGAACCTTTTTGTATTAATAAGTTAGGGCATCTAGTGCCAGTAGATTGATTATTTGTAAAATTTTCGTTGATACTACTATCTCCATTCTTTGCGTAAAAATACAATCCAATTAGAAAAACTAGTATTAATAGAAAGATAACTGTTGTCATTATATATTATAAGGATAAAATTGTTACAACTATTTATTTTCTATTTATTTAATATAATGGTTTATCTTGATATTAACAATATCAATTTTAAAAGTAATGGTAAAGATTTAGTTAGAGAGTTAGACCACCATTTAGGTAGCAAAGATAATAAATGTTTTGTTTTAATTTTCATGGAAGGTTGTGGTCCTTGTAATGCTACACGTCCAGAATGGAAAAAAATTGAAAATGTATTAAATAAAGATTTTTTAAATAGAAATGATATTATTATTGCTTCAATTGATCATCAGTTAGCAGAAGATCTTAAACATATGCCATCTAAACCAGCTAGTTTTCCAACTATGAGATTTATAACTAATTCTGGCAAAGATGTTGAAAATTATGAAGATAGTAAAATAAGCAATAAAGATAGAACAATTGATTCATTTATAGAATGGGTAGAACTTAAAAGCGATGAAAAAAATATATCTAAGTCAGATAAGGGGATTTATATGCCGAAAAAAACACATAAAAAAAGACATAACAAGTTAGTTGGTGGAACTAGGAAAAAACGTGGAGGTAAATGGTCTTTAAAATATAAACGTAGTATTAACTGTAAACATCCAAAAGGTTTCTCTCAAAAACAACACTGTAAATATGGCCGCAAAAAATAATATATCAAAGTAAAATATTGTATTTATGTATGAATCAAATTTTGATAGAATCTATTTTAGGTTTATTATGTGGATTATTTTTGGGTATAACAGGAATATTTCCGACTAGTGTAGTTTTATTACTACTTGATGCCTTAAAAATAGGAGACTATAAAAGTAATTTAGGAGTAATAATGCTATTAAATGTATTCCCACTAACTATTGGTTCTACATATGAATTTTATAAATCAGACCAAATTAATTATTCATTGAGTTTGATTCTTTTATTAACTATTATGTTGGGCAGTTTTATTGGTTCTAAATTTGTTACTGGAGAAAAAGGGTTTTTTTCTACAAGAGATATTAAATATATCACGGCATGTTTCAGTTTATTTATTGGAGTGGTATTTTTATACTCAGCATATTATGAAAAAAACTAATTCTAACATTTGAAGTTTTCTTTTGAATATCCAATAACAGCACAAGCAATTCTCTTACCGGCATTTCCAGTTTTTAAACTTTCAGCATTACCACCTTTGCCGCAATCATCCTGATCTTCATGAATAATTAATCCTCTACCAATAATATTACACTTAGTACCTCTAAGTTTGATAACATTATCATAAAAGGTATACTTGGCTTCACTTTTATTATTAGTCTTTATGTTACCTAAATCGCCAACGTGTCTTTCTGTTACACCAGGACATCCATGATTTTTTTCATAGGGATTAAAGTGAGCACACATACTAGTACATTTATCAGTTAAATCTCCGGCCTCGTGAACATGAAATCCATGTAAAGAATTGGGAGTTAATCCAGTAATATTTAAATCTATTTTAACTTGATTATTAACTAAATCTTCAGTTAATTTAACAGTACCCTTAATATTATCATTAAATACAGCAATAGCGTAAATTGGTTTATCACTCATTATATAATATAAATAATAAATTAAAAAGCAAACAATAACTAATAAAGATATATAAAAATATAATATTGTTTTCATTCTGTATTATATTTTGAAATTAAATTTATATCTATC
>Ga0247722_10001346_pt1 | contig 13656 bp, 9 predicted proteins | sample MSEWelMarce3H_FC_FD_189094 | JGI IMG/M metagenome (GOLD analysis project Ga0247722, IMG submission 189094) | Subsurface sediment microbial communities from gas well in West Virginia, United States - MSEEL Well Study Marcellus 3H_FC | ecosystem: Environmental > Terrestrial > Deep subsurface >... | reverse complement strand
ATTTTCATCAAAATTAAAGTTATTCCTAGAATTATTTTTATCATCAACCACAAACATACTATGAATATCATTGGGTTTAATACTTTCAGCTAAATATTTATCTGATGAATTATTTCCAGAAGAAACATAATAATCTAAAGCTTCATTTGCATATCCATCGAATTTTATATTTCCATTTTGTAACATTATCCCTTTATTACATAAAGTTTGAACCGCTGCTAAATTATGACTCACAAACAACACCGTTCTTCCTTCTCCTTTAGATACATCACCCATTTTTCCTATGCATTTTTTCTGAAATTCGGCATCGCCAACGGCTAGTACTTCATCTACAATCAATATCTCGGATTCTAAATGTGCGGCAACAGCAAAGGCTAATCGCACATACATCCCTGAAGAATAGCGTTTTACAGGAGTGTCAATATACCGTTCCACACCCGAAAAAGCTATAATTTCATCGAGTTTTCTAGAAATTTCATGTTTTCGCATACCTAAAATAGCACCGTTCAGATAGATATTTTCACGTCCTGTCATTTCAGGATTAAATCCTGTTCCTACTTCTAGCAAAGAAGCAATTCGCCCATTTACTTTAAAACTTCCAGTGGTGGGTTTTGTAACCTTACTCAAAAGTTTTAATAACGTACTTTTCCCAGCACCGTTTCTTCCGATAATACCAACTGCATCACCTTGAGCAATTTCAAAATTAATGTCTCGTAAGGACCAAACATAATCACTCGAACCTTTACTTGTGCGGTCATTACTTTCGCCAATTTTCAAATATGGGTCTTCTTTTCCTCTAATTTTACTCCAAAAACGGTTTAAATCATGGGATAAAGTGCCTGTTCCTACTTCTCCAAGTCGGTATTGTTTCGATATATTTTCTGCTTTTATAGCTAAATTCATTTCTCTTTCTTTTATTATAGTTGAATGGGTATAGGTGAAATTAATATGCTTCTCCTATCACTAAACAGTATCCATAAAACTTTTTTCTACTTTATTGAAAATCACAACTCCGGCAATTAATGTTACAATTGTGGCACAGATACTTATCCATAAATCTAACGGATTGAAACTACCTGAGCCTAAAAATCCAAATCGAAAACATTCAAAAATAGCCGTTAAAGGGTTGATAGCCACGACCCATTTGTACGCATCAGGAATAGAAGACATGGAATAAACAACTGGAGTTGCATACATAAACAACTGAATACCAAAAGTTAACAAGAAAACTAAATCTTTATATTTTGTGGTCAAGGACGAAAAAATCATTCCTAAACCTAAAGAAAAAAGTGCCATTAATAGGACAAGCAAAGGCAAAGCAAGCACCCATAAATTAGGTTGAATGGTTTTTTCAATAAACGTATAATACAAAACCACAAGGAGAAACAATCCAAATTGAATTGCAAACTTCATTAACCCCGACACCACGATAGACAAAGGCATGATTAAACGAGGGAAATATACTTTTCCCATCACAGCAGCATTGTCTCTAAAAACGGTTGATGTTTTGGTTAAAGCTTCGGAGAAATAGTTCCAAATGGTAATTCCAGCGAGATAAAAAGCCAACTGAGGCGTACCATCTGTAGATAATTTAGCAATTTGACCAAATAATAACACATAAATAATAGTAGTTAAAATAGGTTGCACAAAAAACCAAATAGGGCCTAAAATGGTTTGTTTATAAAACGTTACATAATCCCGTTTTACGAGCATCAGTAATAAATCCCGATAGTGCCAAACTTCTTTTAGATTGATTGCTAATAAAGAATCCTGTGCTTTAATTTCTTCTGTCCACGTCTGATTTGAATTGCTCATAAAAAAATTCACTTGTTATTGTTGAACGCTATAAAATAGAATTACAAAATTAATACAATTTACTAATAAATAAAGGTTTTCTAAAAAAAACTTTCTAATAAAATTTAAAATTAGTTGGCTTCTTTTGCAATTTTATTCAAATAGGTATAATACGTGCTTTTTGAAGTACAATTTTGAATCAAAGATTGAAAAGCTTCTTTAGAGATAAAACCCATTCTAAAAGCGATTTCTTCTAAACAAGCGATTTTAAGACCCGTACGTTTTTCAACCGCTTTCACAAATTCAGTAGCTTCAGTCAAGGCCTCGTGTGTGCCGGTATCTAACCAAGCAAAACCTCTTCCCATTAGTTGTAACGCAAGTGCATTATCTTCTAAATAGGCTTGATTAACAGAAGTAATCTCCAATTCACCCCGATCAGAAGGTAGAATATTTTTAGCGATTTCAACAACCGAATTTGGATAAAAATACAAACCTACTACGGCATAATTACTTTTGGGTTGTACAGGCTTTTCTTCAATGGATACCACATTATTATTTGTATCAAACGCAGCAACACCATAACGCTCAGGATCATCTACATAATACCCAAAAATAGTTGCTTTGTTTTCTGTTTCCACTTTTTGAATGGCATTGGCTAAAAGTTGTTTTAATCCCGCCCCATAAAAAATATTATCACCCAAAACCAAACAAACACTATCCGATCCAATAAAATCGGCACCGATAATAAATGCTTGTGCTAAACCATCAGGACTAGGCTGTTCGGCATACGAAATTTGTAAGCCTAGTTCATTTCCATCACCTAATAAATTAATAAAATTAGGTAAATCGTGAGGTGTTGAAATGATTAATATCTCTTTAATTCCTGCTAGCATTAGTACCGACAACGGGTAATAAATCATAGGTTTGTCATAAATAGGTAAAAGTTGTTTTGAAACCACTTTTGTTAAAGGGTGTAACCTTGTCCCGGAGCCACCTGCTAATATAATACCTTTCATAAAAATAAGTTTAAATTAAAACGAAACTAATGTTTTTGATGTTGTTTTGTTTTTTATGTGTGCTGTTACTTGGAACAAATGAATAAATCTTCCTTTTCAATCACACCGTATTTTTTATACTTATCCGAAATATTAAGTCGGGTTACTTTGAAACCAACGGATTCCAAACGGGTTACATAATCTTGTCCATAAATCCGAACATGATCATATTGTCCGTAATGTTCCTCTCTTTGTTGATCTGTTGTTACAGCTGGGTTTTCATACGATTCCTGTAAAGTAGCCGAAATAGGTACTTGCAAAACAGCAGTACCACCTGGTTTTAAAACCCGAAACAATTCTTTCATTGCAGCAATATCATTAGGTATATGTTCCAAAACATGGTTACATATCACCAAATCGAAATTGTTTTCAGGAAATTGAATATCCATAATATCCATATCAATGGTATAAGAAGGATAGGAATAACCCGGCATAAATTTATCGGTACAAATATAGTTTTTGTATTGGTATTTCAAGAATTCTTCGGAGAGCCTCCATTCGGGAGCAAGATGCAATATAGCATACTCTGGTTTATTTTGTAAAACCTGAAGTTCATTTTTAAAATAAGCATATAAAAGGCGATCCCGATCAACGGAATCACAATTTACACAACCGCCGTTTCGAACCCCTGCTCCAATAATTTGATGCGTGATGTTCGCTTGATGAGGAAGACCGATTTTAAGAAAATCATTAGCATGAAAACCACAATACGGACATTCGTATTTGCTGCCTTTATACATTACTTTTCTCCAATTTGTTCTTAGGGTTCTTAGGGTTGCTTTTATACTCATCTCCAAAATAATAATTTATTAATTAATTTAGCTAAAAAAGTTTGAGGGGTTTCATCTGCCTTGCCGTAACCATAACCGTAACCATAACCGTAACCATAACCATAGCCGTATGCTTTTTTGAAAACAACATCATTCAACAACAAGCAAGTATCTTTAATTTTTCCTTGTTCTTTAAGTGATTCAATATCTGTTATAAAACGTTTATCGGAATAATTTTGACGCAATACATATACAAATAAATCTGCAAATTTAGCAATTAAAAGTGTATCCGACACCAAACTTACAGGAGCCGTATCCACAACTATAAAATCATATTGTACCTCCAAATCAGCAAATACTTGATCTAATTTCGGACTCAAAAGCAATTCTGAAGGATTAGGTGGCACAATTCCCGATGGAATAACGTCTAAATTATCGTTTAACTTTTGAATGTATTTGTTGATTTCAAGGGCATCTTGCGAAAGAAAATTGGTTACACCAATATTCGTATTCACATTTTCAATATAATCATCAAATTTAGGATTTCGAATATCCATTCCAATTAAAAGTACTTTTTTTCCTGTTTGGGCTAACGAATGGGCTAAATTAATCCCAATGAATGTTTTTCCTTCTTTTGGTATGGTGGAGGTAACGAAAATCTTTTTGGCCTTCCCTTTTTCTAAAAGTTTTGAATTTAAAATGAAATTCAAATTGGTACGAACAATCCGAAACGATTCCGCAGCAGCTGCTTTACTTGATGCAGGAATTAAACTTTCCTCAGATCGTGCAATATCACCTAAAAATGGTAACTCCGTTACGGTAGTAATATCTAATTTAGAAGACACACGGTTATCAAAATATACCAAAAGATAAATAATTAACAAAGGCAAAATCAATCCAATCAACAAAGCCGCCAAATAAATTGTTGTCTTAGAAGGATAAACAGGTACATTATTGCAAAACGCTTTTTCAACCACTTTTGAATTCGGTACAATAGAATACATAGAAATAGCCGTTTCTTCTTTCTTACTCATCAAATAACGATAGGTATCGGAAATAATATTGATTTTTCGTAAATTTCTAGAAATTTCTTTCCCTTGTGAAGGCAAATTGTTTAGCTTAGAATTAACCGAATTAATTTTAGAAGTATAAACTTCGTTTTCCTTTTCTAATTTTTTAATATAATTGGCTAATCCTGCAAGAATCGTAATCTTTTGCGAAGCAACTAAATTAGTCTTTTTAATCAAATCCGGGTGAAGATCGGAAGTACCGCGTGCCAATTCATTACGATCCACAACATCTTGATTGTACTTTACAATTTGACCTAATAAAATCTGACCAGCAGGTACTATGTTAGAAGGGATCAAATTCAGCTCTTCATTCTGATTGCTTTCAATAATTTTTTTAATTAAAAAAATAGTAACATTATTTTCATTCAACCGAAAATTAAACTCTTCGTTTTTGGTCAAATTAATATTCGATTCTACTCCAACATCAACGATATCATTAGACGTTTTATAATTCTCATCAACTGTTTCCGTTGCGTCTAAGGATTTATCCACATCATTTATACGTTCTAAAACAAAATTATAGGTATTTCTAATTTGGATTTCTTTTTCTTTAATAGTTGATTTTTCATAAACTTCCACCAAAGTATTGATAAAATCAATGGCACGTTGTGGCGAACTATCGTTAAAAGTAATTTCACAAACAGAAGTATCTGGATTCAAATTAGACATTAAAACGCGCCCTCTAAACCCTTCTACTACACTTCTTACTGGTAATAAATTGATAAAAATTTTGTTCTTATCGGCAAAAACAGCATCATTTTTCTTTGAAATTTTAAATTTCAACTTTTGATAAGAAATGGATTGGTTGAAATTAAATTCGCCAATCTCTTTAGCATTAGCATCTAACAAAAGGAAACGATTACCATCAATAAATTTGAAGATAAGCGCTAAATACGCCTCATCATCATGTGGTTCAAATTCAATTTTAATAGGCGAATTTTCATAAAGATCCTCAGACTTAATATTACCATCAGAAAAATAGGAAATATTTAAATGGAGTAATTTAATCGCTGCAAGTACGTTTTCTCTTGATTTGATAAATTCCATTTCATTATCCATACTCACTTTATTTTGATTATAAAGCGAAAATTTATCCGTAAAAGCCGTGATTTCAGAATTAAAACCTGCTTTACGATAGTCATTAATCATAATAGACGATTTTGCCTGATACACTTTTACGGTATAACGTTGGTAAAAATAAGCAACTGTTAGTGAAATCAAAACAGAAATCACCACAAATTTCCAATAACGGAGGTATTTTAAATATTTAGCGGCTAATAAGTTTTTTTCGTCGGTCATAATTTAAAATCTATCAATTAATAAATACAAAGTTAAAGCACCTGTTACAAATGAAAACACGGTTGCAATTGGAGAAATTGCATTCGTACTGATTTTTGCCTTATTAGGCTCCACATAAACAATATCATTTTGTTGCAAATAATAAAAATCGGAATTAATGAAATCAGGATTTGTGATATCTATTTGATTTATTGTAGTCGTACCATTGGACTCACGAATTAGTTTCACTTTTTTTCTATTACCATTAATCGTTAAATCACCCGCTTTTGTTAATGCTTCTAAAAGCGTAACCCGCTCACCATCAGTAAGAATTTGTTCACCACTTCGGTTTACTTCTCCTAAAACATAAAATCTAAAATTCAAAACCCGAACAAAAACAACAGGATTTTCAATATACTTAGATAATTTAGATTTTATCAAATCCTCAAATTCTGATTTCTTTAAACCTGCAACTTTAAATTTACCGATTAATGGAAACTCTATGTAGCCATCATTATCAACCAAATAAGTAACGTTTGAAGTAGTCGTATTATTGATATTAGAAGTGATATTACGGTTAACCGTCACTAAATTAAAAACAGAAGCTGATTGTGGATTATCACAAGTAACAAGAATATTTAAAATATTATCATTTTTTATAGTAAGCTCAAAGGGTTTGGAATTGTTCAAAGTGAAAGGGTAATTTTTACTTTGAACATATACAGTACCTTTCCGTGTAATACAGGATTGGAAGAATAATGCGAATAAAGCTAGAATAAAAACTGATCTCATATTAAATTACATTTATTTTTAATTTCTTCAATATATTTGATAGCCAAATTGGAGCGATCAAAATTTAATTTTGCAAAGTTATAACCATTTTCGCCATGTTGTATTAAAATAGGACGATTTTTTAAATAAAAAAGAATTTTCTCTTTAAAATCTTCAGGACATTCTGGTTTAACGAATAATCCAGCATTGGCCGATTCAATTAATTCCCTTGAAACACCATCAATAGCCATTAAAACAGGCTTTTTACAGGACATATAATCAAAAGTTTTATTTGAATAAACCGTTTTAAATGTTTCCACATTTTTTAAAACAGAACACCCTACGTCCGAAGCTAAGATATATTTAAAGATATCCGCTTTTGGTACGGGGTCAATAAAACGAACATTAAGCAAATTCATTTTAGTTGCCATTTCTTTTAAACGTTGTTTTTCCATTCCTTGACCAATTAGGAGGAATAAAACATTTTCATTTTTTAATAATGCCGCTGTTTCCAAAATTTGTTCTAAATGATTAGCAACACCATGAGCACCCACATAAGTAACAACAAATGCATCACCATAATTGTTTTCATTTCGGAATGCCGAAACATTAAAAGTTTCCAAATACTGATCTGATAATGAAAAATCAGAAGCGTTTGGAATATATATAATTTTTTCCTTAGCGATACCTTTTTTGGTTAACAAAACTTTTTCAAAGGCAGGCGTAAGAACATTAATAATTTTTGCTTTTTTATAGATGAATTTTTCAAGTAAAAAGGAAAGCTTAATTATCCATTTATTAGTAACAACACCTGTATCAATAGCAGATTCTGGCCATAAATCACGAATTTCAAAAAGAAATGGTATGCGTTTAAAAAGTGAAATAAAATAAGCTGAAATACCCAAAAACAAAGGAGGAGAGGTAACAATAACAATATCGTATTTTTGACGGGTTACGAACAGACCCACATAAAGACTAGAAAAAACAAAAGAAAAATAACCAAAAAGACGACCTATAAAACTTTTATTATAGCCCGAATACACGTGAGCTCTATAGACATCAATAGCTCCTTGCTTTTTTTTAACAAATAATTTATTTTTATATTCAGAAGGAATTTCATTTGCAGCATAATTAATAGTTCCTGCAATAACAGTAATGTTATGTCCTAAATCCGTCCAAGATTTAGTCATTTCATTCCATCGTGAACCCCCAGAATCATTGTCTTCTAAAAAATATTGGTGTAGTAATAATATATTCATATATCTAATTTAGATAAAGAAAAAAAATAAAAAAGTAGCATTCCATATAAATACAGAATGCTACTTGTAATGTTTGTAAAATTATTCTTTTACTAAGATAACAGTAACTCTACGAGCCATTCTGAAATCAATTTCTTTACTATCAGAAGAGTAAGTTGCATCTACACCTCTAGCCTCAGTTGAAATTCGATTTGCATCAATTCCATTTTTAACTAAATAGTTTAACACGAAAGTACTTCTTTTTGAAGATAAGTTTTTATTTAATTCAGCACCACCTCTAGAATCAGCATATCCAATTAACTGTATTTTACTAGCTGGATATTTCTTCATGAAATTCAAAATAACCAATAAATTATTAGAAGAAGACTGACTAGGAATATGACTATTTAAGTCAAAGAAAATATTAACATATTCATTTTCTACTAATGATTTAATAGCATCATAATTTACATTAGAAGCATTTCCTGCAAAACCACCATTTGTTGAAGTACCATTAACACCATTCGATCCAGGAATAACTTTACCGCCCTCCAATTCATCTGGTACACTGTTTCCATTTACATCAACAAATCGACCTCTTGAATCAACAGCTACACCTCCAGGTGTATTGTTTTCGAAATCTAAATAATCAGCAATACCATCTTTATCTGTATCTTGAAGCATTGTTTCTAACTCATCAAGACGTTTTCTTGCTTCATCATCAACTTTAGCTTTTTTAACTTCTTGAACCGAATCATAATACCAATCAGCATGAACATCAGCTTTTCTACCAATATAATAAGTGATACCTAAACTAACAGTTGACATTTTTCCAGTTAAGTTGTTATCTCTATTCGATAAAGCTGCACCATCCCAATTATAATGTTGTCTTAAATTAGTAAGTGTTGAATAATCTAAAGTAGCAGCAAAACGATTAGAAATTCTGAATTGCGGTGTAAAACCAATAACAACACCACCATTATCTTCTGTCACTTCTTTGTGTACTCCAAAACTTGGTGAAAACTGAGAAACCTTCAAACCACCATGCACTAATAAACCAAATCTTTTTGTAAAAGTATTGAAATGTAAAACATTAGTTAAATTAATAACTCCCTGAATGCTAACACTATAAAATTTAGATTCAAATGGTAATGAACCACTTCCTTCTTCATTTTTAAAAGTATCATATCCAAAATCTAATTTAGTTCCAAAATATTGATTAAACATATATCTAAAACCTAAATCATAATGATTCACATTGGTTATATTAAAATAATCCTTTGGGTTTGAGGAGTAATAATTCTCAGTAAAAGGAGTAATTCCTTTACTTTGACCTGCATTTACTTCAACTGACCATTTGTTAAAATCATCATTACTTTGTGCAAATGATAAACTTAAGGCAAAAAAACAGGCAACTATATATTGTATTTTCATTATTTAAAAAATATTATTATTTATTTATTACTTTATTTGATAGAATAGATCCGTTATTAAGTTCTATTTGAACTATATAAACACCTTTAGCATGATTAAATTTACTATTCAACTGTGTAGCATCTACACTAATTTTCTCAACCAATCTTCCTGCAATATCATAAACGCCTACTTGTTTCATAGCATCTTTGGAAGCAATATTTAAAACACTGTCATCAAGATTAACAATTACGTTGTTAGCAGTAAAATCAGGATTTGATAAAGTTGACGTTTGATAAACAATATCAAATCTATTCAACAATTCTTCTTGAGAAGCCGTGAATGAGAATGACCCATTATTAAAATCATGATATAAGTTATTCAAACGGTCATATAAATAAATCGTTACGCCATTGTTTTCAAAAATACCTTCTCTATTTACAACATTTAATGTAAATGTTGTTGTTGCTAAGTTATTTGAAGTTGAAAAACCTAAAGGCACAACATCTGTATTTACAAAAGAAGGACGCGCCTCAATAGCAGTTCTTTTATTCGTTAAATTATTTATAGCAAATATTTGTGATGTAGCATTTGAATTTTTTGTGGCATCATATCCTCTATCATATCCATAAGTTAATCCAGGAATATAAGCAATAAGTGATTGATTATAATCTCCTATTGAACTTGTTAAATCCAATTTAAATCGATCCACTGATTGATGTGGCGTTGAAGTAGCATCATGACTATCAGAAGTAGTTCTAAAGAAACTTGTGTTTTCAGTTGTACCAACAAGACGCATACAGTTATTAAAAGTAACCGTTGAATTATCGGTTAATGCTTTAACAACAAAACCTTGACCTGATGCAATATTCCCATCGAAATTAGGAGCACCTACATAAGTACCAGTGGAACCCGCTCTAGAAAAAGTGATATAATCTGCTTGATTATAATAACCTACTCCACTATTTAGAGGTTGTGTTTTAGCTTCCCAAATATAAACAACACCATCAATTACGTCATTAGTGTCATACATTAAAAATTTACTTGCACTAATTGCTGAAGGATAAGGATTCCCTAATAAATTATAATTACTACCATGATCTAAATCAATAGAAGGTGAAGTTACAACAGGAGCAGTTACAACACCATTATTTGAAGTTCCAGAAAGTTTTAAAGAAATTACACCTGTAAAAGCATCTGTATTAAATGGAGCCATAGACTGTATAGAAGATATCCAACCTTGACCAGCAGGAACAAAGTTTGAACTTGATAACGTTTGCCATGGTGTTAAATATGGATTTGCAGGAACTAAATCTTCACCAAATAACAAATGATCACCCGAAATCAATTTATAATGATTGTATAATCTATTGTTATTAGTAGTTGTCAAATAGTAAGCATCCGAAAGTTGTGAGAATACATTTTCTGTTACTGGAGAAGCAAAATAAGTATAATCATATCTAGAAAGTGTTCTTGTATCTTTTGTTAACTCAATTTTTGGTGCAGTAGCACTATCCTGTCTTTGTACTAAAGCTCCTGTTGGGGCTATAACAAACTTCCCTGTTCCTGTAATTCCTTTTACAACCTCTACAACTTGATTAGCACCGATTGTTACATTAAAAGCACCAATGTTTAATGTATTTGCAATTAAATTACCGGAATAATTAGCATTTAAAACTGCGATGTGCAATTCTGTTGGTGTTCCATTACTCCATGCTGTTCCATTCCATGTAGTTGTAACACCATTATCAGCTAGAATAGGCGAACAAGATAACTTTGCTCCTAAAGTAAAAAACTGAAAAGTATTAGAAAGTGACACATCAGCTGTTGAAGTAATCGAGCCTGAAGTAATTGTAGATGCAGTAGATACAGTAGTGAATTTAATTGCATCAGCAGCTGAAGGTACTTCTTCCCATTTAGAAGTTGTGCTATTCCAACCTAAAATAACTAATGAGTTCAAATCTGAAACTAAACCGCTTAAGCTAAATTCAGAAGACCAAGACAACGATATTTTTGCATTAGCATCAGAACCAGAAGTCTTTCGAATATTCCAATAATTATTTGTCAAAACACCTGTAATCTCAGTTGCAGCTATTGCTGTACCTAAAGTAGAAGTTGCGGCTTTGTAAAATGCAGCATCTACCCCGTTTGCAGTTGTAGCATTTACTTTAGCTGGTGCATATAATGCATTTACACCTGTTCCATCTCCCACAGGAAAAATAAAATCATTCGAAGACAAAGTAGTTACATACCCATCAAAGAAATGCGTGTTTGCAGCACCCGAGTGTGTAACCGTGTCATCAAAAATCAATCTTCCATACGTATAACCAGGAGTTATTGTTTTGGTTGATTTTGAGAGCGAAGTGGTAGCTGTTCCAAAAGAATAATTACCAACTGCAGCATCCATATAAAAGAAAGTATTATCACTAATATATAAAATGCTATTTTGAGACACCTGAGCTTTTAAAAGTGCTGGACTCAAAAATAATAGACTCAATAGGCTAACCTTTAGCGTATTAAGGCAAAAACGTTTAATAGTATTTTTTTTCAAAATAGTAATTATTAAATTATTAATCATCATTATTGCAGTGCTATGCTCTTCTTCTTATAAAAAAAGAAGACGACAAAGCATGCGATAACAAACATTGGTAAAACATAATCATCAATTGGTAAAGGGGGCGGTGGCGGCGGGCCAGCTGGTGGTGCGAAATCTGGTGGTGCATCCGTTGGAACGGGTTGATCTGCTGCTAAAATCATTACTGGTTTTAACAACAAAACGGATGACCAAAAAATTTTTCTACCCAACTTAGCAAATGTCTTCGAAATCATTTCTTATTTATATTTAATTAAATTAAAGTGCAAATATATAAAATTTATTTTAACAAAAAAATTTATTTCCAAAAAAAATATTAAAAAATTGAATTTAAGCTCTTATAATCAGGTAATAACAACTTCACAAGTAGCATAAACTGGTCTATTTTATTGTCTTTAGCCAAACTTATAAGTTCTAAAATATATAAATTTAATTTTTCATATTCCATGCTATTTTCGATAGCAATAGTGATTTTATCATGATGCGTTGGCAAACATTTAGCAGAATCGTTTAACAATTCTTCATATAATTTTTCACCTGGGCGTAATCCCATGATTTTAATATCTATCTCTTTAAAAGGCAAATAACCCGCTAAACGGATCATTTTAATGGCTAAATCCATAATTCTAACTGGCTTACCCATATCGAAAAGATAAATTTCTCCACCATTAGCCATAACAGATGCTTCCAAAACCAACTGACAAGCCTCGGGAATAGTCATAAAATAGCGAATGATATCGGGATGCGTTATGGTAATGGGTCCACCTTCTTTAATTTGTTTTGTAAAAAGAGGAACAACTGAGCCGTTAGAACCTAAAACATTACCAAATCGAGTAGTTATAAACTTAGTAACCGATGGACTTACTTTTGTTTGCAATGATTGCACATACATTTCTGCGATACGTTTACTAGCTCCCATTACACTACTAGGATTTACAGCTTTATCAGTAGAAATCATTACGAACTTTTCAGCTTTAAATTGCACCGCTAAATCAGCAATATATTTTGTTCCCATCACATTGGTAAAAATGGCTTGACAGGGGTTGCTCTCCATCATTGGAACGTGTTTATAAGCCGCTGCATGAAAAATTATTGTGGGCTGATGTTCCTTAAAAATAGACTCAAGTACTTGAAAGTCTTTTATATCCGCAATACATGTTATTATTTTAGAAGCTGCAATATCCGTTTTTAAAATCTCTAAATGCAAAGAATGCAAAGGGGTTTCTGCTTGGTCTAAAAGAATTATTTTTTGGGGATCAAATCCAATCACTTGTCGAACAATTTCACTTCCAATTGAACCAGCTGATCCCGAAATCAAAACTACTTTATTATTCAATTCTTTTGAGATTGAATCCAGATCCAAAACAATTGGTTTTCTTTCTAATAAATCATGAATATCAATTTCTTTTACACTTTTTGATAAATCTTCTCCTTGCATATAATCAGACACTATAGAAACCGTATATACCTTGATTCCTACGCTGATACATTCTTCAATAAGTCGATTTTTTTCTTCTAATTCTATTGATTTATCTGCAATAATTAACGTTTTTACTTTTAAAAATTTTAACATTACAGGAATTGATTTCCGGATTTTTATAATAGGTAAATCCAAAATTCGTTTTGTATAATTTTCATTATTTCGATCAAAAAAACCTACCAAGTTAAATCTTC
>Ga0247722_10001344_pt1 | contig 13679 bp, 26 predicted proteins | sample MSEWelMarce3H_FC_FD_189094 | JGI IMG/M metagenome (GOLD analysis project Ga0247722, IMG submission 189094) | Subsurface sediment microbial communities from gas well in West Virginia, United States - MSEEL Well Study Marcellus 3H_FC | ecosystem: Environmental > Terrestrial > Deep subsurface >... | reverse complement strand
GTGGTACTATAGGCTATAAGGGTGTTTTTTAAGAATACCTGCTTATTACTAATTCTTTATTTTTTTTCTAACTATAACTACTACCTATAATTTTTATATTTTTTAGACACTAAAGAAAGAGTACATGTGACAACTTTACAACTATCCCCCATATATTTAAAAGTGCTGTGTGTGTAGAAGTGGTTAGCACCTATACAACTAACCCCTACTAAATTTTGGCGAGGGACCTATCCCCCCATTAAAACAGAGAAATTATGATGAAGTTAGATTTGAGCAAATTAAAAGGATTGGTTAAAGAATACGGTGCTCCGTTATACTCAGCAACTCCTACTACTGAAGCTGGTTCAGTAGGACCTGGTGGGTATACACTAGAGGGTGGTAATACACTAAAGGTAGTTGATGGTGACATCACTTACTACTTCCCAATTCGTACATCGAGATTGGAAGCAGGTGTAAGTGAAGACCAAGTGTTTAACATCGGTGTATTTACAGCTAGCAGAGATGCACAAGGTGAGTATAACGGTAAAGCATGGAGTGTTACTATGGGTGAGACTAAGGTATTTGCGTATTAGTACGCAGTGCCTTAGGGCACACCTTGTTACCTTACTCCTAATAGATTTCTATTATTAGTTATAACTAACTATACAGTTAGTGTAAAGTGTTGACAATGAGTATGTTGTGATGGTTGCTAGGCATTATCGACTATAAACTACTCATTCACCCATATACTCAACCTAATACTCTTTTAGGTTAATATAGCACAATAATAATGTACCATTCTCACTTCCCAAGGGTGAGCAGTTGTAACAATAGCAGAGATGACCAATTGAGGTTGCCATTCTGTGAGTTACAACTGAGTACAGAGGGATAATTACAACAATAAATACAACCATTAAAACAACATACTATGAGACAAGAGATTACATTCTATGCTACATGTATAGCATTAGTATCTTTAGTAGCTATTGCAATGATAGCTTCTATACAATAACACTCTAACAAGAGTAGTCTTACCACAATTAGACTACTCATGTTAATATAGCACTATTAATATAATCCTTTAATACACACCATTATGAGTGATAAAATGAAAATAGTAATAGAAGTAACAACTATTACAGAGTCAACTAACGATGATTCAATACAAGGAGCTTATCAAGCTTCAGTAAGTACATCAGGTTCTTTTACAGGAGGACAAATGATGTCTGCAGGTTTAGCATTAATACAATCTATTGCTGAACAATCAGACACTAATGTAGCTTTTATCCTCTCTATGCTTCATGATATGAATGAATCAACACGTGAGGCAAACAACGCTTTCAAAGGTCTAGGAGATCTAGGTCTTAATTAAAATATGTTTTAAAGGGGGAAGGGGGATTACTATGCGTAGTAGTCTCCTTTTTTTATTACTTACAACATGAAGAAATTAAACACAAAACAAGCTACAATAGTTCTAAACTTATTGATAGCTATACAGATAACACTGCTTACAGTGTTTTTATACATAACAATAACAAGATAACTGTTGCTTATAAAAGCTTTAATAGCAGTTACAACTTTAGGTTTAAACAGTATTAGTACAGAGCTCAACTACTAATACTCAGATGTTATACATCTTACTAATGAGCAATTATACAATTATTTATTTACAACAATTAAAAACAAAAATTATGAAAACTTTAGTATTAGAATCAGCAAAAGGAGTTAAAGGTGGAAAAGTTCAATTAGCATTTTCACAAGTATTAGACTTAGGAAAAACTCCTACATCAATCTTAGGTATCTTGAACGCAAGTGATGAAAGATTTAACCAACAAAAAGCTCGTTATGCTTGGTTGACTGCTCAACCTGAAGATGTACAAAAATCTTTTGGTATTGATGTATCTTCTTTACAAGAAGGAGAAGAGTTAATCATCAACATGGTTGATCCACGTATCAATGGTATTGATAAACCATTAAACATCCAAATTACAGAGACTACTGATGGTACAGAATATGAAGTAGCTAACTTCGAGAAAACTGCTAAACGTGCAGGTAAAGACGGTGATTTTATCACTGCTAATGGTTTATACATTTACCAACGTGCGACTGTAGTACCTGGTGCTCCAGCACATAAGTTGATTGAGACAACAGAGCGTAAAGCTGTTGACAATAGCTCTGCTATTGCTAATGCATTAGATGCATAATAAATTAAAGCTCCTAGTTAAGTCTAGGAGCTTTTCTTTTTCATTCACAAACACTTACAACAATGAAGGAAGGACAAAAAGTAATGGTTACTTGTACTTTAGCTAACTGCTTTAAAGCAGGAGAAATAGTAATATGTAATGGTAAAGCTCAAGCTAAGTATATAGAACCTAATGGTAAACCTTATGCACATTCTTTTATTAACTCTTCAGGAGTAAAACAAGATATGTCAGCTGACGAGTATGTAGTAATCAAAACTCCTTTTATGAGGAGATTATACGCACAATTATTCAACAAATAATACAACATGAAAACAACTAAAGTATTTGTTATCCTAGTAGATTTAGGATACAGAATAGCAAGAGTAAGAACTATTGCTACAAACTATGCCCATGCGTTGCTAAAAACGTATAGAAGATATAACCACAAACAAGTGGACTTCGCTAAGTATCAAACCCTTTAAACAAAAACATTATGTCATTAGAACAATTAATTAAAGAAAAGTCTATCATTGTAGATAGCACTAAAACTGCAATATCTCGTATTGCTCAAAGTTTTAAGTTTGATAGTATTCGTGAATACAATCAGGCACACAAAGATCTTTATTACAAAGATATTACTCAAGCACAGTTCTTAGAACTGTTAGAACTTACCAACGCTCAACTAACTGCTCAAACTGCTATCTTACAATTAAGAGCAGAGATTAGAGATGAATTAGAAGATTAATCCTATTAGTAACAAGTTAAATAGATACTGACCTATTTATTTCCTTGTTACTATTCCTATACTTTTTCTTGATAGTAAGTATAGGAGCAATCACTGCTCGTGGTTAAAATAAATAGTGATTAACATTTGAATTTTACTTTGATCCAATTAAATAGCGATAGGTAAGCACGAGAAACTACTAGAGATCAGCCTCTAGTATGAACAAACAGAGTTTGTCACTTGTAATGGTTCTCTGTTATACTACAACTAAGGTTATAAACATTGACATGTCTTCCTTAGTTGTAGTTTTTTATTAATACTTTAAACTTAAATATTATGACACTATACTGTGTAAACATTAGTTGCAATCTTTTTAACACTTACTATTATATTAAAGCAAATGCTCATCCTGAGGCTGTTGCCATAGCTTTAGAAAAGTTAGGAGAAGTACAAAATAGATCTAAACTTGACATTAAGACAGAGGTTTTATGTCGAGTAGAAGACATCATTAATTACAATGAATACACTAAAAAATGATGGTATGGAAACTATCGTAAAACCTAGAGTAAGAATGGACGAGATAGGTCTATTTCTTAAAACTATAGAATTAGATTATTGTCCTAAAGACAATGAAGAAAGAGCACAATTAATAACTGACAACTTTCCTGTGATATGTCTTAAAGAAGATGTTGACAAGTACGAGGAAAGATTAAACAAAACATTTATTGAAGAAGATTGGGAGTTAGAAGGAAGAAGACACACTTATTTACAAAGTTTAGGAGTGAATAACTCTTATTTCTAACACTACTGATCTTACTTTATAAAACATTTCCCTGCTAATGAATAAACAGATAATAACGGTGAGGTATAAAATCTCAGTAATAGAGTGTAGCAAATCCGTATAAATATTATATACACATTCAGAGTGTAGTTGTTTAGGAGTTAGATGTTTAAGATCGGAACTACTAGAGGTGGAAGTCCTTAGGTAACATTACTTACTGAGAGTATAGGGATAAATATTGAAATATAAGGAAGTAGCATTGGGAGTATGCATCTTTTAAAGAGTTCTGCCCTACTTGATTCATAAAGCCCCTTTGGTAACAGAAGAAAGGATCCGTGTCAAGATAAATAGTGAACCGCACAATGGAATAATTTGCTTTGTGTATTAGCAGATTTGGTGTAATAACACACTTATATTTATTATTGTGTTGACCCTTGAGAAAGGTTTAGAATAGAAACAACACAAGAGGTTCTCAACCTCAAAAACTCCTGCTTGGGGAGAATAATCCAAGAGTACTTTTGTAGTTAAAGTCATGTAGCTTAAAATTGTTGCTTTTAAGAAAACTGCAAACAGATTGACCCAAAGGCATGGGTGGCGAAACAGGAGGATAAGTATACTAGTGTCCAAGATCTGAACAGGTGCTTCCTGTTATTTTTATAGTCAGGTGAAAGTAATTGATTAACTGCGGTGGTGTGTTCGGAGCACTTAAAGCCAATAGAGGTACCCATCGGATTGTAGGTTTGAATCCTACCCTGACTGCGTGGGTTATAATGCATGAACGTGTGCCGGTAAAGAGATAAAAAGACGTAAATGTGACAGCTGGAAAGACAGAAGGTTATCTCCTGTAGCTCAATTGGCTAGAGTAATCGGTGAGTGGTGAGAGGGTAAGGAGTCATGACCTGAGAGTATCACAGTAAATCTTACCGTTAGGCTATGGGTTCGAGTCCCATCAGGAGAGCAACTTCGCAAGTTAATGGGAGAGTTTGCATCTTGCTACTCACGTTCGGCAATGGATGCTAATAGGATAGACGTACTAAACAGTGATCTATATGAGAGAAATCCGGAACACCAACTTCTGCAAGTTGAAACAAACTAGGCTCAACAGCTAAAGATGAATTGTATCAGATACCTCTGAGAAGATGCTTCATGAAATTGAAAATTGTTGAAACCTTATGACCGAAGTTTACCCAAGGGAACGTTAGTAGGTCATTTTTTATTTTAAAATAATAACGCATGAAGAATTGTTTCCGATGTAAAGAACTACTTCCTTTATCAGACTTTGAAGTAGATAACAGAAAGTATCAACTTAAAGCCGACATGGGAACATGTAAGGTATGTAATAAGTGTGAGTTAGAAAGAGCTTTGAAAGACTTATCAACTGTTAAGTATAACTATGAGCTAGAGAAGTTTGAAGTAATTAAGTTTAATAACGAGAAAGAAGTATATGACTTCTTTTATGGTAATAAGTAATTTTTAAAATAGAATAATATGGGATGTGATGCAAGTTATATGGACCCTAATCAAAGCGAGAAGAATCTATCAGTGGTCTATGGATTACTTGATGAATTAGAAATAGGGAAGTTACCGTCTAATTTTGGTGATGGTTACGATAAAAGAGTGTACGATCAGCATTTATCACAAGAACATTTAGATGAAAAAACAAAAGAATTATGTAGTAAACTACAAAACACAGACGTTTCTAAACATTCTTTAGAGATGCAAATGTGGTGGCGAGAGCATCAAAAAGCTGATAAAGAAAGATTACAAAGAGAGATATCTGAACAAGAAGATAAAAAAGTAAGGGAAGACGCTTTGTCTAAACTTTCAGACTATGAGCGTAAGTTATTAGGTTTGTAAAAGATACTAACGTTTTGCAGATAGGTGAACCTAAACATAGTATAAACTTTAAAACAATAAAATTGAGAACAATGATACTAGGTATTACAGTATGTGTAGCACTATTTATAATTGCACTATGGATGCATAAAAATAGTCATAAAAGTATTAAAACTTTTAAATACAAAGAAGAACAACCTGGAGATCTAGGTAGTTTTGAACATAGTAAAGTAAAAACTACTATGATAGAAGAAACAGACTTTGATAGAGAACAAAGATATTTAGAGTGGTTAAATAAAAATAAAGAAGATAATGACAACAAGAGAAAGAGTAATAAGACAGAGGAATAAGAGATTAAATTATAAAAGGAATATCTCTGGTAAGATATATATAAACCTGGAAATTGATTAGCTATGAAAAAAAGTATACCATACATAGTAATATTACTAATAGCATATTTTATAGCAGGATTTGTTAGAATGCAGTTTAATCCTACATATTGGGATAAAGATTCAAGGATAGCATTAATAGTTGTATCAGGAGGATCAATGGTTATATATAGAATATTTAAACTTATGGAATAATGAAAAAATTAGTAGGTAAAATCAAATGTAAGTTAGGATGGCATAATTGGACTTGTAAGATTAAAGATTATCTTGATGAATTTGGGTGTGTACCTTTAGATAATAGAGTACCAATGAATGCTAGATGTAGTAGATGCAATAAAATATACGGAGATGGAACTAGTAAAAAGACAAGATAGATATGATTTATATGGTACAGATGGTTCTAAGATAGCTTCATCAGCTAAAAATCCATTTGGTAAACTATCTAAAGAAAATTGTGATGAGATATTTGGAGTTATTGATGTTGAAAAACTTTTTTTAGAAACACCTCATACAGTAGATAATGAAGAAGATTATTGGAAAATTAGAGCAGGTTATATTACAGGTTTCAACAAAGCAGTTGAGTTGAGTAAAGATAAGTTAGTTACAATTAAAGAATTAAAAATCATTATGTTGGAACTATTTTATCTTGAAAAAAATGAAGATGAAGCAGAAGATATGTTTAGAGAAAGACAATTAGCTTTTATAGAAAATAATATACAATCACTACAACAACCAACAAAAATTGAAGTTGAGGTTGAGCAAACATTAGTACAATCTTCTATTGATGGTGAAGCTATTTGGAAATATAAGTTAGATGAAAATGGTTGTTTAGTACTTAAAAGAATATGAAACAAGAAACACTTGAAGAAGCTGCTGAATTTGTATATAATGAATTTCCTTTACGTTCAGAGTCTTTAAATGAATTAGCAAAAGAAAACTTTATCAAAGGTGCTAAATGGCAAGCTGAAAGAATGTATTTAGAAAAAGAAGTCTATGATTTATTACGTCAGTTTCCTAATGAAGAAGAATTAGATTCATGGTTTGAACAAAATAAAAAGAAGTAATGAACTTAGCTGATATTATATTAATTATAAGCCCTTTATGGAGCATAGCTATTACCTTAAATAGCATTTTAAGAGAATTAAAAAAGAAATAGTATGATTAAACAAGTTACAAGAAAAGCTTTAGATATCAAATTTTCTGGTAGATCTAGTGACTTTATTACACCAAGTTTTATATTTGGTTGTGGATTTGAATGTAGCTATTGTTATTGTAAACGTCATGTAACAGAGGGAGTTACAGTAGCTAAAAACACTTCTCAACTATTAGATGTAGTAAACTCACATGCTTATTTTACTCATATAGATAAACCTAATCAAACACATGATTCTTTTATAACTTACGATGTAGGTTGTAATTCAGACATGGCATTGCATCTTAAACATTGGAATTGGAAAATGGCTTTTGACTTCTTTAAACAACATCCTATGGCAATGGGAACATTTGCTACAAAGTATGTGAACAAAGAATTATTGAAGTATAACTCTGAAGGTAAGATGAGGATTAGATTTAGTTTAATGCCTCAAGTGTATGCTGATTTATTAGAACCTAAAACAAGTCTTATTATTGATAGAATTAATGCAATAAATTTATTTATAGAAGCTGGTTATGATGTGCATGTAAACTTTTCACCTGTAATTGTAACAAAAGGGTGGTTAGAAGAGTATAAACTTTTATTCGACTTATTAAATAATTCAGTAAAAGAAGAATATAAGCATAAAGTAAAAGCTGAGGTTATATTTTTAACTCACAATGAGAAAAAGCATATCTATAACCTTGAACATAATTTAAAAGGTGAAGAATTGCTTTGGCAACCATCAATACAAGAGCAAAAAGTATCACAATATGGTGGTAAAAATCTTAGATACAATCATAATCTTAAAGCAGATTATATTAAAGATTGGTTAAAACTACACGATGAATGTATCGTATGGAACGAAGTAAGGTATATATTTTAAAAACTTAAAACAAGTAGTTATGAAAGTAGAAGTAATAATGAACGGTACTATAAAGTTAGTACTTATTCCAGAGAACGAACTAGAGAAACTAGCTTTGGAAATGGTAGGTAAGTCAGACTTGACACCTACAGCCATTAATGGGCAAACAGCAATACTTAACAAAGTATTACACGAAGGGTTGATTATACAACCTAAAACAGCAAACACTGAAAAATAATGAGAAAGTATTTAACAAAAGAGAACATAATAACTTTTTTAGTAAGTTTTATGCTGAGTGTTTTAATTACTTTTTTATTAACATCTACTGCTTATGGACAAGCTAGATTAAATTACTCTAAAGCAGAGATAGAACGAGAGTGGATAGATTTAGGTAAACAGGATCAAAGTATAGAAGATCGTTGGATAAGCTATAACTTTCCTCTAGCCGAAGTGATGTATTTATTTAATAAAGAGAATGTGTGTCACACTACTCTTATATTACCTAAAAACGGAGACGGTTTACAATTCTTTATTAACAAGTATAATAAAGATTTAACGTTAGTTTCAGAGTTTAGGTGGGTATTAATAGAAAACGGTATTAACATGTACGTAGAGTTGTTATTTTTAGAAGATGGTACGTATTATTTTCGTTGGTACGAATGATGAAGAAAGTATTATATGATGTAGAAATCTACAAGAACTGCTTTCTTTGTTCAATCAAAGATTATGAGACTAAAGAAGTAGTAATTTGGGAGATCTCTGAAAGAAGAAACGATTTTCGTAAGATTAAAGCTTTCTTTCAAGAGTTTACTGGATTTCTTATATCTTTTAATGGGATACACTACGATAATCCTATGATACTTTGGTTGTTAAAGAATGGTGGTAAAGGTACGGTAGAAGACTTTTTATTGGACCTCAAAGATTGGTCAGATTACATTATACGTAACGACTTTTGGTGGAACGATAAAGCATTGTCTATGTATAAGTATCAAAATCAATGGACAGACATCGATTTGTTTCTATATTGGTCAAAAATGTTGAGATTGAGTAAAAAGATTAGCTTAAAAGGTTTAGGTGTACAACTAGGTTATCCTGTTATACAAGAACTACCTTTTGAACCTAATATGGTACTTAATAGCCAACAGATTGACGAATTAATAGAATACAACAGTGTTCATGATTTAGGTATCTTAGAGTTATTATTGGACAGGATGGAAGGAGAAGTTAAATTAAGAGCTTACATTAAAAACGAATACGGTATCAAGTGTATGAGTTTTGATGCTCCTAAAATAGCCTCTGAAGTATTATTAAAAACTTATTGCGATGCTACAAATCAAGAAATGTGGGAAGTACGGAAAACAAGGTTTGAAGATGGTGAAAGACTACCTCTTCCTGCTATTACGTTTACTCTTCCTATTTTTCAAGAACTATATCAAGATATGTGTAAGGCATCGAGAGACTTCAAGAAGGAAGTGGTATTGATACACAATAACACTTCTTTAAAGATATCTTACGGTATAGGTGGTATTCACAGTGTTAACAATAATGAATCATACGCTGAAAGTGACACAGAGTTAGTATTAACTTCAGATGTCGCTTCAATGTATCCTAATCTTATTGTAAACTATGAGTTAATACGTTATCCTATTATTTTAGAGAAATACAAACAGGTAAAAGCTGATCGTATTGAAGCTAAAAAGTCTGGTAATAAATCTAAGGATTCTCTACTAAAACTTATCCTTAATAGTACTAGTGGTTTAATAGACAATCAACATAGTTGGTTATATTATCCTGAAGGAGCTATGAAGTTAAGATTGATGGGACAGTTAGTATTAACTGTTGTCATTGAGCGTTTAGTAATAAAAGGTTATAAGGTAATTAGTGCTAATACAGACGGTATAGAAGTAGTAGTTCCTAAAGATAGAGAGCAAGAATATTATAGTATTGTTGATAAAGTAGGAGAAGAGTTCGACTTAATCTTTGAACATGAGGCTTATAAGAAAATTATATACCAAAATGTCAATAGTTATTTAGCACTTACTGCTTCTGGAAAGTTAAAGCAAAAGGGATTATTTGTAGAAAAACCTGATCTTACTAACAGTGTAGACTTCCTTGTAATACCTAAAGCTTTAAAAGCTTATTACATTGATGGTACAGCTGTTGAAGACTTTGTACGTAATCATGCAGAAATCTATGACTTTTGTTGCTCTAAAAAAGTAGATAAGAGTTACGATGTAATATGGACAACACCAGAAGGTAAAACACTTAAGCAGCAACGCTTAAATAGGTTCTATGCTTCTACTAAAGGTGGTTATATATTAAAGCATAGAGACGATTCGTCTTCTCATATTCTAAAAGCATCAGGTGTAATGATTTATAACAATAAGACAGAAGATTTTCCTGATGATGTTAACTATTTATTCTACATTAATCAAGTAAATACTATTATTCGAGAGTTAGAAAACAACGGTCAATTATTATTATTTTAATGAAGAAAGAAAAGATAATTCCTTACGGTTCTATGACTTTACCTCAGCGTATTGTTATACTAGAAAGAGAATTAGCAAGAGCAGAAAAAGCATTACCTTTGTATCATTATTTTAAAGCTATTAGTAGACAAAAGAATAGCTATGTAGTAGAACTGCGTAGAGTAGTTGTACTAAGGTTATTAGAAGAAGGTTATTCTAAACATGAAGTTTCGAAAGTTATTTGCAAAAGTCACTCTACTGTATTACACTTACTAAAGATTAAGAGTCATGTAGAAGTAGAGATAACAGTAGCTTTATATAATCGTATTTGGATAAGAGATAAGCAATATCCAATGATTAGAAGAAAACTAGTACCTGATAGTGATCATAAGACAGGTTTTACTTCAGTATTAAATTATTATTTAAAGGACATAAAATGACAAAAAGAGAACAAGTACAAAAGGAAGCTTCTCAAGCTATTATTGACAATAGATTTATAGGTACGATAGAGGTGTCACCAAGGGTTGGTAAGACAAAAATAGCTATTGATGCATTAAATACGGTTGAGAAAACTATTCGAGTACTTGTTACAGCACCTCGTAAAGAAATCTTTGACAGTTGGAAAGCAGAAGCTATAAAGTGGAACTTAAGAGACAATATTCACATAGATTATCTATGGAGTAATAGTCTGAAAAAGAACACTAAAACCTACGATTTAATCATTGCTGATGAAGTACACGCTTACAATCTTAAAGTATTAACGTTATTAACAAGAGAGCAAAGAAAAGGTACAAGAGTCTTAGCACTCACAGGTACATTAGACGGAGACACTCAATACTTGTTAGAAAGTTCTTTAAAATTGAATGTACTATACAATTATAGTGTAAAACAAGCTATCGAAGATAATATTGTAGCAGATTACGAAATAATATGTGTAGGGGTTACTTTAGATAATACAGAGAAGTACGTGGTAGGAGGTAGTAAAGAGAAACCTTTTCTACAAACCGAGTACGATGCTTATACTTATTATCACACTCAGTATGAGGCTGCTAAAGCTAGACAAAGATGGTCATCACTACAATTTTTAATGTCTAGACGTTTAGATGTTATCTATAATTCACGTACAAAAATTAAAGCTACTCAAGAAATAGTAGATAGTCAAGAAAGATGTATAGTGTTTACAGGTAGACAAGACGTAGCAGATGCTATTGGAGAAGAATCTTTCCATAGTAAATCTGATAAAGATGTTATAGAGAAGTTTAAAAATAGTGAGGTTAATAAATTAGGTGTAGTATCTATGATTAGTATGGGTGTTACGCTACCTAATTTAAAGATAGCAATATTTAATCAGCTTAAAAGTGGTGAGAATCTAGCAATTCAACAAGCTATGAGAGCTATGAACATGGAAGGAGGTAAGAAGGCTACGATCTACGTAGTGTATTTAAAAGACACCCAAGATGAAATCTGGATGCGTTCAGCCTTAAAAGGTTTTGAGCAAGACAAAATTAAATTTGTATAATTAAATAAAGACAGCTATGACAGCAAAAAACAATGAAACACCTAGTGTGTGTGCAATTCCTGAGGAATTAGCTATTACTTTATACCCTACTTCTCCTAAAGCTATTCAAGAGTTGTTCGAGAACACTTTTGGAAAAGACTTTTGGAAACCAAAGAAGACAGTATGGGAAGAAGTAGTAGATGTAGCATCACTTAATAAGTACTTAAAGTATGACGTAAGACCTATTAGTGATCCAAAAGATAGTAGAGAACGAGCTATTAACGCTTTTGCAATACTTACTGAAGTTACTAGACTGTACAACGATGTAGCAAAAGTAGAATGGAAGAAAGGTAGTTTAAAATTCTTACCTTACTTAAACCTTAACGAAGAAACTCCTTGTGTTAGGATTTCTTCTGCTAAGAATTACATGTATACTTCTCATTTTGTGTACTTTGTCACTGGTAAGTTAGCACAATTAGCGTACGATAACTTCGCTTTAGAGTTTCATACTCTATGGGATTTCCAATTATTAAACGATGCTGTTTAGTATTGATCTAAGAACACTTATTAGTAAATCTTTAACGTTTAATCAAGCTGTAGTACTATGGTTAATATATTATAAAAAGTTTGACGAAGTAGCACTACTTATAGGTAAACAAGAAGCTATCAGCATTAGAAATACTCTTGTTGATACTCCTTACTTGCTTAGTGATAGTAGTGTTAAGTTTCGTGATACTATAATAAGTAAGAAAAACGTAGAGAAACTATTTGGTATTAGAAGCGATAAGATTAACTTTTGGGAGTTTTATAGTAGTTATCCTATTAAAGTAGGAACTAGAGTATTGAGAGGTGCTAGTGATTCTTCACTTGTTTCCAAAAAGCATGAGAAAAAGTATCTGGATAAGATAAAGACTGTCGAACAGCATGAAAAAGCAATTCTTTCACTAGAAGCTTTTGTTGCTAAACAGAAACAATCTAACAGTATGAAGTTCTTACCGATGATGGAAACAGTAATGAATAATTGTCTTTGGGAAACTTGGGAAGTGTTTATCGATGAAGTAGGTAAAGAAGGCTTAGATTGGAACAACGATTCTATTTAAGAAACATTTAGTATTAATTAAGGAACATGGATAAAGAAACAAATAAACAACGATTAGCAAAGATTCGTAATTGGCAAAAGTTTAGAATCACAGGTAAGTTTATTAACGATTTTGAAGGATTGACACCTAGTGAAGTAAAGACTTTAGAGATGATTAACAACCACTTAGTCCGTTTAGTAGTACAATGGGATAACAATTCTTTAGAGTTAGGACTATTACCTAATAAAGTAAAAGAAAGGAGGAGAAATGGCAAAAATAAAGTATTGGGACAGACTTAAGCATCAAATAGAACGTGGTAAGGAAGGTTTAAACACCGGTATTCCTTTTCAAGGTTTTGATAGTTTGAGTGATCACATTAAGAATATCCAGCAAGGACGTTACGACCTCATATTTGCAGGTACTAGTGTTGGTAGTTAATAAATTTTTCGTATATTTGTCAAATGGCGAATCAATATACAAAGTCTGAAATTAATTTAGAAGCTGTTGAAAAATACCTTAATAAACAAGGTTCTTTAGACAGCATTGCATTAGAATATAATATTTCTAGGAAAATATTAACAAGATGGGTAAAACAATCAGGAAATTTAGTATTTCCCAAAAAACAACTTAATTATGATGAGTATTTATTTGAAGTTATAGACACTGAAAAAAAAGCTTATTGGTTAGGTTTTATTTACGCAGATGGTTATGTTTCTGATAATGATCGTTTTGAACTATCTTTAGC
>Ga0247722_10001342_pt1 | contig 13708 bp, 17 predicted proteins | sample MSEWelMarce3H_FC_FD_189094 | JGI IMG/M metagenome (GOLD analysis project Ga0247722, IMG submission 189094) | Subsurface sediment microbial communities from gas well in West Virginia, United States - MSEEL Well Study Marcellus 3H_FC | ecosystem: Environmental > Terrestrial > Deep subsurface >... | reverse complement strand
TTCTAAAATAGGTGTCATATCTTTAGATAATGTTAAAATAACTTTATCCGAAACAATTAAATCAAATAACGATTTTTCAAAAATAACTGAAACTGAAAGAATAAACTCAAAAACTTTTTTTAAAAAAAATTTATAAAATGAAGGTAAACGTAAATAGAAGAGACGTATTAACTATTTTACAAAAAAATTTATCCGACAAAACACCATTTTTATTAACAAGATTTGGTGAGGGTGAAATAAGAATGTTTAGAAATAATCATGAAAGCAATTGGATTATTAAAACAATGTTTGGTTACACCCCTGATACAGAAACTATGGATATTATTAGAAATAATATGGAAATGGCTTTAATAAATTCTGATATAACCGGTTTACCTACTTATAAAGATTCTTTAGATGAAGAAAGTGTTTTACAATCTCCAATAGACCCAATTTATAAAGAAACCTATCAACGTTTTAGAAGTATATTTGAAAAAAATTCTAAATCTATTGAGGATTATCAATATTGTGATGTTAACGTTCACACTCAATTTAATAGTTCGGACCTTTTTACTAAATTATTACAAAATTTAGATGAACTTACTATTATAACTTGTAGAGATATTTCACCATTACTTAAAAGTTACTTTAACATAAAAAAAATAATTCATTACAAAATACCCCCTGAACACAGATTTGAGGATAACCCTAATAATATTGAATGGAATTTTTTCCCAAAAGTTCATACTGAAATTAAAAACCAAATTTTATCTCAAGATAATCACGGAAAATTATGTTTGTATGGTGCTGGATTAGCTGGAAAAGATTTGGGGTTATATTTTAAACAAAGTGGTGGTGTTGCATTTGACATTGGTAGTATATTTGACCATTGGATTGGTAAACAAACAAGAGGTAAAGGTAAAGGTAGGAACATATACTTTAAATCCCCATTATTATGAAAATTGTAGTTTATAGTGTAAGTACCGGAGGATATGATGAATTAAAAACTCCAAAAGTGTACGACCCAAATATTAGATACATTTTATTTACTGATAATAAATATTTTAAATCAGATGTGTGGGAAGTTAATCATATTGATTTTATTGATAATGATTTAGATAATAGACGAAAAGCCAGATATCTTAAATTAAACCCTCATTTAGTTTTACCAAATCATGATATAAGTATATGGATTGACCATTGTTATCTACCAAGATTTAAAAATACTATAGAATTGTTAAATGAAATTAAATTTTTTGACAATGATATTATGTGTTATAAACATGATGTAAGACAATGTGTTTATTCTGAGTCTGAAGAGGTTAAATTACAAAGATTGGACTACCCTGATGTAGTTAACAGCCAAATGTCAAAATATCGAATGGAAGGTTTTCCTCATAATTATGGACTATTTGATAGTGGTTTTACCATTAGAAAAAATAATGAAAAAGTTAATGAATTTAATAACATTTGGTGGAACGAAGTAAAACACTTTAGTGCTAGAGACCAATTATCTCAAGTATATTCTTCTTGGAAAAGTGGTATTCAAATAGTTCCAATTCCAATTGGGTCTTCAATTTACATAAACAAATATTTAAACCCTAAAATTAAACACCCTAAAAAATGGTTGATATAATAGCAGTAACATATGGACAAAATGAAATATTAAAATGTTTCATTAATTCAATTAAAGCTCAAACTAGTAATAATTGGAGATTAGTAATTATTCATGATGGTCCAAATCCGGAATTACATAAAAATCTTAGAGATAATGGATATTTATCTTCAAATAGAATTAGTTTTATTGAACATCCTGTAAGAACCGAAAATTATGGTCATTTATTACGTAAATGGTCATTAGAAAATGTAATTAAAAATGAATATGTATTATTAACTAATGGTGATAATTACTATACACCAAATATGATTGAAGAAGTAAGTAAACGAAATGAAGATTTAATATTTTTTGATTTAGTCCATTCACATAAAACAAAATTTAATAATAATAAATCAACTTATGGTTACATGGACAGTGAATTAGTTTGTTCAAGAGTTGATATGGGTAATGTTGTTATTAAAAGTGAATTAGCTAAAAAAGTAGGTTTTAATTCCACAGCTTTTGCGGCTGATTGGATTTATTTTAACGAAGTTTTAGAGTTGTCACCAACCATTTTTAAAATTAATAAAGTATTATTCGTACATAATTAAAAAACAAAAAGATGTCGTAAGACATCTTTTTGCTAGATTTGGAATTTTCCCCTTTCTTTTAGTTGGTTAATCCCATTCGGATTCTACTCCGAAGGTGCGTTAATTAGACATAGCTTTATCTCTAATTTCGTCATGAGCGTTATCTAATTTCTCAGATATCCCATTTAATAATGGACATAATATTTTTGTGATATCACTTTCAAGTTTGTTTAAAAAGTCATTACTATTTACATAATCAAATAGATTGTTTCTTACCATATCGTATAATCCACCATCTAAGTCATTATCTTTCTCTAATTTCCCAACACTTCCATCAACGATTGATTTTGATATTGTTTTTGTTAAGTAACTACAATCAAGTAATTTTTCAATTTCATTAAGTTTAACATCATCAATTGAACTTGTAATTAATTTACTCATCCAACCATCCTCATGTAATGGAGTTAATTTAGATACTAACCATTCACCCATATATTCTTTAAACGTATCAAAAATTGAATCATAATCTTCTTTACCGAAGAAACCTTTTAATGTATCAAAAAATTGTTCTTCAATAATGTGTTGACTAAATCCTTGAGAGTTTAAATAGATTGACTCAGTTAAAATCTCATTAAATAATCTTTTTTGTTGTGGTTTTGTTTTTAATATTGGACTTTCAATAATGATTGATGCTCTACCTTTAACAATTTTAGATTCCGCAGAATAAGTTTTTAATTTTTCTGATTTAACTTTTGTTAAGTTTTCTTTGATAACTGATTTAATATTTAAATCTGTTGATTCGTTAAGACCAATAATATATGGACTTGGTGCTTTAAGATATTTAGTTTTACCTGCCAAAATTCTAAACACTTGTCTTTTATCAATTTTCTTATTTAAAAACCCGTAAGGTGATAATTTACTTTTAACTTCAGCAGTCTCATCTTCTCTAAAACCATCAAAGTCATCAAACTGTCCTGAACCATCACATTTTACTAATTGTTGTCTAAACTCTCTTAATTGAGGTATTGGTGTTGTTTCAACTTGAGTATTATATTGTAATGCTGCTCCAAGATATTGACCTAGTATTGTTCGACATCCTTCTTTATCTAATTTAATTCCACCGGCAACACCCGCTTGTAAATCTTTAGTTTTACCTTTTGGTAAATATATCACAACATTTTTCCACCCTTTATCTCTGTCTAATCCCGGAACTTGAGTGTATTGAGTTGTTAAAATATCGTTATCAGGTAATAAATTTTTATCAGTAATAACTAGTTTTGTCACATCAGGATAAGTAGATGTTAATAAATCATTCCATTGTTTAAAAATATTTGACACAGCACCTTTATCAACATAAGATTGTAAATTAGTGGTTACATTTTTTAAGGTTTTTGTTATGGTATCTTTATCTAATTTTGAGTCAATACCAAATGTTGATAATAATGGGTTATTAGTGATTGCCTCACACGCCCAATATCTTTTTTCTTTAGTTTTCATGTTTTGTGCCGTCATATCAGCGTAAAACACAATGTCCTCACCTTTACTATTTTGCCCATAATACACACTTTTATCACCAATTTTACCAAATTTAGGATTTTTCAACCACTTTGGAAAACAGTTTGATTGTAATGCTTTGTATAACTTATCTCTATCAGTATTGGTAGGAGGAACGGCTTGTTCTTTTATAATTTTAGTTGTCTTCATTTTTAGATATGTATTTTATTATGCCCAATCTTCTATTGAACCCGGTGTAACACTTACATTAGATTCAGGAGTTATTTGATTATCAGGTGTGATTGTATTTGTTTTTTTATCGTCCCCACCCTCAATTTCTTTTGGTGGTTCAGTAACTGTTTTAGAAAGTTTTGTTTTAATAGCATTATTTAAGGCGGTTAAAGTCAGAGGACCTAACTTACCATCCGCACCATATTTACCGAAATCAGCATTATATTTAGTCATTAATAAATTTTGTAATTTAGTTACCGCGTCTTTATAACTTAACGGTGTTTCAGGTGGTGTTGTCTCTGTTGGTGTAGTAGTTGCAACAGGTTGTACTAAACTATTGGTTAGTTTTGGGTCAACATCATTATCCATATCTTGTTCAAAAATATTTTTATGATTTTCTTCAAGTGTTTTTTTACTATCATAATCCATCATAAGAAGAATTCTCTTCAAAGACTCATTACCTTCATTTAAACTATATTTTTCCATATTACTGTCTTATTGTTTGTTGTGACGCAAATTGTCTTAATTGTTCACCTGCATCGGGTTGTTTAATTCCTGCCGGTACTAATTGATTAACAGATTGTACTTTTGGTAATTCTTCATTACTTAAAAATCCAATTAGTTTCTCAATAGATTGTACATCTAAAGTACCACTTTCAGGTAGATTTAATGATTTTTGAATTTCTTTTACAGTATTTTGATTTTGTAATACGATTTTTTCTCTTTGAGCCTTTTTATTACTACTATTGTTGTTAACAACATTTTTTTGTGTTTTAAATTCTGTATCACAAGTATACCCTGTCATCGTACCGTCTTCTAATTTTTTTCTATTTGTATTATAATATATTACTTTTCCAATTTGATATACCGTAGAACCATCACTCAATTTTCGTGGTTTAGCACCAGTTTGACTAGTAACACAAGACATTTCAGGTAATTTCCAAAGTCGAGTATCATCAAATATTACTTTATCACCGTCACATTTGAAGTTAGCCATTTTACCTTTAGGTGTCTTTAACCCACCATTATTATAATAAATAAAATTACCTTGAGGTGTTTTATTGATATAAACAGTTGTAGTATCTTTTAATTTACTTGTTGTAACATTCGGTATTTTTCTAACACAATTATAATCATTAGTCCAATTTCTATCTCTAGCAACGGCATCGTTTTGGTTAATTGGTTGTACTTTGGGCGCATTATCCAATTTTGGATTTTGTTCCGAAATTACCACACCGGCTTTAGCTACCATAAGATTTTTCATCTTATTTAGTTCTTCCGAAATTACTTTATCTATATTATTGTTTTCCATATTTATTAATTTTAATAATCTTCTTTTTCAACATCAACTTGTTTATAAATTAAATCAGTATCAGGTGTTATCTCATAATCTTTTTTAATTGGTTCAGCAGTTTTAACAGGAGTATTATTTGATTTAACCGGAATTTCATTAGATTTTACTTCTAATTTTTTTCTAGCGTTTGGAAATCTACCATCTAAGATATTAGTTGCTTTAACATTATTCGCTAACGAAATCCAATCAGGGATTATTTTCCCTCTATTTTCTAAACTTTTAGTAAACCACTCACCATTAACCACTTTATATTGATATGGGTCTCCCGGAGTTTTATAAATAGTACTATTATCACTCACTTGAGTATTTGATAAACTGCTTGATTGTTTTTTCCATGAGGTCGCTTTAGACCATTGTTCACCATCTTCAGTTTTTATAATTAAATTATTACTAACACAATCCCAAGTACCTTTTATTTGAGATTTATCTTTCTTCTCATAAATAAATGTTTTGTCTTTAAAGAAAAATAAAAATACATTGTCACCATAACCAACAACTTGATTTTCATCATTTGTTTTATCCACTTTACCTATATCAGATAAACATGGATATTGTTTTGTCCAATCCGGTAATGACGATACTAAATTATTATTAGTACTACTAACTTTGTCAGAAATTTTATGATACCACTTACCACTAACTTGTTTAACTTCCTCACCAGCAGATTTTAACTTATCTAAATAAGTACCACTCACTTCTTTCCACTTATCTTTAGGCAATTTTACAGTCTCCGCAGTTTTTTTCTCAACCGGAGGAACTTCACCACTTTGTTTTTGTTTTTCTTTTGATTTCTTTAAATCAATTTGTTCTAAAATTACCATATTAATTCGTTAAATTTTCAAAATAGATTCCTTCATTATCAACTTCAATAAAATATCTACCATTATTATCTTCATAAATTGGATAATCAATGTCATTATTTTTTAAATAAGGTTGACCATATTTTATTGTAATATTGTTAATAAACTTAAATGAAGGATATTTTTTCATAATTTTTCTTTTGAATAGTTCAGATTCTCCTTTATCTATCATTGACCCTCCCTGTTCTTCTTCACTTGTTTGAAATGTTTTTAAAAGACCTTTATATACAGAAACAATCGCATCAAATCCTGACTCAACAACATTCCAACCCGGCATTAATACTCTTCTTAAATATTTTTTTAATTCTGTTCCTGGTTGAGATAAAACTCTATCAACCCATTCCCCTTGAAGAATATCTGAAATCAATGTCATGGTTGAAATAGCAAATGACACTTTAATTGTGTATGCCCACCATTCAAATATAATTTTTAGTTTATTTATGACACTACCTTCAAAAGGTTTATCAAAACCCATTCTCAGTAATTTTTTTAATTCGGCTTTTTTAGCAATACTAAAATTACCTTTATTTAATATATCCCCAAAAGATTTTTCTAAATCAGTTTGTATGTTAGTCAATAACGCTTTTTGTTGTGATGGGGGTAGTTTACTCAATTTATCTGATATAAAAGATAATTGTGAGGAATAATTATCCGGAAATTTTTTCTTAAATTGTCTACCAAAAGTATCTATTAATTCCTCTTTAAATAATTCCAAATTTTTACCTTTTAACTTTAATTTAAGACCTAATTTTGAACTTAAATTCTTTAACAGTTCATCAAATTCTAACGGAGTCACTGATGTTAATGGACCGGTAAAAGAATCGTCAAGTACTGTTGTTGGTTTTGGTTTTGAAGATGATTTTGATTTTGATAAAGCATCATCCATTTTACTTTTTATTTGACGTTTGATTGAATTTTTTAAAGAAATCGGCATTTCTGTAAAATATGTTTTATCATCAATAATCCCATTTAATTTAGCAATCACTTCATTATATTTCGATGGATTTTTTATAACTCCATTATAATATTTTTCAATAGTATCAACAAAAACACTACCAAATAAATCGGGATTTTTTAAATATGTTTTAGCAAATTCATCCCAATTGATATTTTTTAAAAATAATTTTAATTCATCATCCGTTATTGTACCAGATTTAAATTTTTTGAGTAAATCATCACTAGTTTGTTTTACATAATTTTTACTATTTTTGATAAATTTACTAAAAGAATCATCACCAAATGAAGAGATGACATTTTTAATTAATTTAACCGCAGTGGCTTGTTCTTGAATCAAAACTTTTGTTTTAACTCCCATTATTTCATGAACTCTATGTATTTCAAGTAATAAATTATTTTTCATTCTAATATTTTTAAATAAATAGTGTTATTAATCGAATTTAATATCCTCACCTAATCTTTTTTGGAATTCCTTATTAAGTTGTTCGTCTGTTAACCCATTAGTTAAACTATTAACAATTTTACTATTAAGTTTTTCTTTATCATTATTAAATTCTTTTTCTAATTGTTTTTTCGTAATTAATTGTGTCGATTTTTCAAATCTTGCCTTTGGGAATCTTTTGTCTAACATTTTAATTGCTTCCGGTCTATCTTTTAAAGAAACCCAATTTTTTATAGTATTACCTTTAGTTTCCCACATGCCATTAGCAACTCTATATTGATAAGGGTCACCTTTCGTTGTATATGGACCTGAATTTTGATTTTTAGATTTGTCAACATTACCCTCTGATTTATTTTTAATACCATAAATTTGGGCTAATTTATCGTAAGAATACCATACACCACCTATTTGTAAACCCATGGTTGTTATGTTATAAATTTTTGGATATTTTTTACTGAAAGAATATACAAATTTAACTAATTGAGGTAAACTCATTTTTTTTACAGCAGCGTTGGCTATTTTCTTACTAAGTTCTTTTGCAGCAGTTAAAGTCACCCATTTAGAATTTTTATTTATTTGTTCTAATGCTTCTTTTTCTGTTTTAGTTAATGTTTTAACTAATTTAGGGTTTTTAGCTTTTTTTAAGAGTGCGGCTAAACCATTTCTACCTAATTTTTTAACCGCAGGTATTCTACGAATTAATTGTCCGCCAGGTATTAGAGCAAAAGCTAACGCTAAACCACCCGAATAATTATCTCCTTCAGAAACATATAATGCGGCGTTACCTAATTCAAGACCTATTGAAATAAATGGACCAACTATAGGTATAAAAGCCGCCCCTACCGATGCAATATCTAATAAACCATGTCTATTATCATAAATAAAATTAGACATGTCTGATACAAACTCTGATTGTCTTTTCATCGCAGCAGATGCTGATTGATTTGGGTCTTTAGACCAAGGGTTATAACCAAATGAAAATCTAGACTCAGGTTGTTCTTTTAAGATTCTTTTATATTGTGTCTCATTTATTATAAAATTCATTGTAAACTTTTAATATAAATATAAAAAAATAGATAAAAATTTGGTCATATAATATTAATTAATTATTTTTGTACTCGTTTAAAATATAAAAATATGAAATATAGTATAGACCAACGAGTTGAAATTAAACATAATTCCAAAATTGTTACAATAAATGATTTTGAGGTTTTTGATGATTTAATTTTATATTACACTAGTGATAAATCAGCGTACCCTGAAGATGAACTTAATCCGGAAGGTTATAATTTTTTTAATAATTTCGTTTCAAAAACTGATGAAGAAAAAAATAAGTTGTTTCTAACTATTTTAGAAAAACATGGTGGTGAAATTAATTTTGATTGATTAAGGTACAGGATTAGCATGACCTCTTGTAAGGCCTGTTTCCCATTTTTCCCCAGCAAGGCCTAGTTTATTGGCTTTACCCCGTGTTAATCCGGTTTCCCATTTTCTACCGGTGTTTGTGGTTGTTCCACCACCAGATGATGGCGCCTCAGCAGCTGGGGATTCATCTTGTTCACCAAGTTCTTCATTTGAATTACTTGTTGTATATCGTTTCATTAAACTAATTATTTGGTCAATATCTGTTCTCATATTTTGATAAATATTTTTTGTTTTGAAAAAAAGTTGTATCTTTGTAAAATAAAACCATAATATATGAAAAAAATAATTTCAGTTTTAGTATTATTGATAACATTAATGTCTTGTGAGGTCTATGACCAACCAAAAACCTTGAGTTTAAGTGGTGAGTACATTATAGACCGAATCACCCGTACATCAACGGAGAACACGTCAGGAACACAACAATTAATTGTTTATCAACCCGGTGACACATTTGTAAGTAACACTGAATCATTTCCGATGGATATGATTGTTGTTGGGGCAACTAGATGGCATTTTGATTATAGTGTAATCTCATTTAGTCCGGTAGGATTAAACAATGGTCAGGTGTTGTGGCAATATCAATATTTTTATCACATATATAATGATTGGTATTATACTGATTTGGGGTATATTGAGTTTGAATTGAATAACGGGACAAAAAGGATGTTTAAAATAATAAATGACTCTATGGAGAGTTTAACTCTTAGAACTACCGGGCAATGGCCTGATGGGCCATATGGTCCTAATACAAACATAACCCTACATCTAACTCGTGTAGGTCCATAAAAAAACCCACCTAATTGGTGGGTTTGTGTTTTAAAATAATTGAGCTTCAGGTAATTTTTTTGGATATATTAAATAATATTCATTTAAAAATGATATAATTTCATCCTCATCTAATTCTTCTTCTTCAAAGTCATCAAACATATCTTCAAATTCTTCATCATCATCTTCAAAAAAATCATCATTAATATTGTTTAATATATTGTAACCAAAAGTTTCTATTTCATCAAGAACTATTTGGTCTGTTCTTATTTCATCTTCGCTATCCGTTAGGGTTTTGAATGTTACGTCTAAAGTATGTGAAGTTTCATTTATGTAATAAGATACTAATTCTTTAATTTCCATTATCGTTTAATTTAACATTGTTTATTACAAAGAAATATCACAATTTTTTTAAAAGTCCAGAATTAATTATATTTTTTAAATCTTTTGAACATATCTAAAGATTCATTAATCTTATTTAATATTTCCTCTTTTTCTTCTTCTTCAATTTCATTTTCTTCATCACCTAAATCCATTAAATCATCAAGATTCATTTCAAAATCATCATCTTCACACATTTCAAATTCATCGTCAAAATCAACAGTACCATTAGTTAAATCATCTTCACCATCACCAATCATATCTAATTGTTCTTCAACTTCTTCAAAACTTTCTTCTGGTTCGTATGCTGTCCCCGCTGAAATATATCCTTCATTATACTCTTCTTCTTCATCAGAGAATAATCCGGTGCTTTTACCGTCATGTTTCATCTCATTGATGTGCATGTTCTTATAAGCGGTAACAACACCTTTATTATTAACTGTAAGACCTTCTTTATCGTTAGCGAAGTCTTGAGTATATAATGGTTGTTCGTTTGATTGTGCGTATTGTGTTACGTATCCATCATAAACTTCTTTATGTTGGTCAAGGATATTACTTTTTTCCTCGTTTGTCATTTTGAAAAAATATGCGTTCATATTATTTGTTTTGTATATAAATATGTTTATGTATTATAAAAGGGTGTATGTTTGAATAATCTTGGTTGATAACCTTTGTAGGTATTTGTTTATACTAGACATATCTTCTTCAATCCCCTTATCATTTAAATAGTTTATAACTCCATTAATCATTTCGGCTTGAGCTTGGTCAGAGTGTTCCAACATTTCTTCAAAAGCGTCTTCATTAGGAACGTCTTTGTATTTAAATTCGTGTTTAATTCTATCACTACCCATATATAGATATGGTCCAGCACCATACATATTTGTTATACTGGATGCCCTAACCATTAATAGGTATTTTTTTAAAAATTTAATGTTAAAATATTTGAACAAATCAATATTGTCCATAATAAATTTATCTCTATCTTCAGTGATTCTTTTTTTAACTTTAAATCTTTCCTCTTTATCCCACATATCCTTATCAGATAATAAAGCCAGTTTACTTCCATTGTCCCATTCTACACCATATTGTAAGTCACCAAACACTCTATCAACACTGTACACAGTACCATGAGTACCATCGGGTACTGAATTTTCTCCTGACATGTGTAATAAAATTATTCTGTCACCTTTTTTTAACTCCGGATTAATCATATTTAATAAAATTATTTAACAATAAATATATTTAAAGTATTTATTAGTGTATGAAAACCACAATTATAATTAACGAACAACAAAAAAAATTGATTCTAAAGGAATCTATTGTTGATAATATCCGAAAATCTATTGAAGAAGGGTACGAGTACTCAACTAAAGTATTATCTGAAGTTAAGAAAGATTATGGACTTAATCTTGATTTTCTTATCACTTGGGGTGCTAGTATTGGAGGATTTATATCACCTATTGGTGAGTTTGTTCAAGGTAAATACCCTAGTTTAACTGATGTTGAATTAAGTTTAATTTTAACCGGTATAATTGCCGTTCATTATTTAGATAACAAAAAAGATATTGAAAAGATTTTATTAAAAATCAAAGAGGAAGGTTTATCTGAAGCATTTAAAGTTGGTTTAAAAAAATCAAATGAATTAAAAAACACTTTATTTAATTTTTTAGAAAGTTTAAATATTACTTTTTTCAAAGTATCTAAAATGATGTCTTACGCTTTTATTGTCCCAATATTACTTATGATTTTTAATATGGTTAAAAGTGGTCAAATAAGTCCTTCAGACGCAAAAGAAATTACCGTTAGAATTATTGGTAGCGGGGTTGTTAGTTTATCAGGGATTGTTGTAAGAGATTTAGTCACTAAATTAATCAAAAGATTTAGAGATTAATAATCCCCCGAAATAAAATCACATAATTTACTTGAGAATGTTGAATGATTGGTATAATTAAAATCTTCAACTTCTATATCTCCGATGTTTCGCATATGAGTATAGGTGTGAGTCCATATTTCACAATCGGCTAAATTCATATATTGGGTAATTTCATCCCAAACAATCTCATCAAATGGACTTCTAAGATTATCATCTTCACTTACATAACCAACAATAGTTTCTGCAAGGTCTTGAGGTATATTCTCTAATGGTTTATTATCGACTAATACTTCATCACAATATACGGAAATATTTGTGGTTATACCATCATCAATATAGATATCGGACACCTCACACTTAATATTTAATACTAAATTTTTTCTTTCTCCACCACAGAAGAAATGTGTGGTTATTTGTTTTGGGGAATTTTCTTCAATTTCTTTTGATACTTTTTCAATATATGAATTTGGTATATACCCACTGTATCTACTTATTTTTTCACCATTATAATAAATGTCCTTAACTTTACTAAAAAAATCAGACCAATCAATATCAACCATTTCACACCCATCTTGAACAATATGATTTGATTTACAATTGAAAAAATCCCATAAATAAGGTATGTCCGATTGTTTTGAGGTAACTTCTAAATCATAATGGATTTCAGGGTATGGTTGTTGATTTTTAATTTTTTTAAAAACATCAACATTAACAAATTTAAATCTAAACGCATCAGCGGTATGAGTTAATCGGGTTAGATATGATATAACACCTTTTATTTGAGTATTACTTACCATCAATAATTACATTAATAACTTTTTCACATTCATCCTCAGATAATTCGTGAATATCTTTATGGTTTTCAAACCATTCTTTAACTACATCGTTAAATGGTAATTTTCTTAATTTTGCAACACGTCTAAATCCAACTCTTTGGGCTTTTACCTCATCAATTTGAGTATAATATGATAAAGAATCTGTTGGTGGTTCTTGATATACTTTACCTTCGGTAATGTATTGGAATCCGTGTTCCAATTCGTGGGCAACGATATCATTTAATTCTCCAATGATGTTATAAGCATTTTTACGTAATGTTTTTGGGTTAAATTTAATAAGAATTTCAATCACATCATCTTCAGATGAATAATTACCATTTAACTTATACCCATCAATATTGTCGTCAATCTCAATAAATAAATTTACAGAGTAATTAAAAGGTAGGTTAGAGAAAGAATATTCCTCACCATCTTCTCCCGGTAAATAAAATTCACCAGCACTTTTGTTTTTAATTACGTTTAATATGTCTTTAACTGTCGTTCTAACAGCGTTTCGGCTCATTCTACTCATTTTGGACTCGGTTATTGGTTTTGGGATATCAAAAGTTAAACTATCTATTGTTGTTCTAATATCTCCGTCAAAGATACGTAAAAAATTAGTCATCGCCAAATTTAAATCTGAATAGAATTTATATAATCTATTTTCAAAACTTTTGGCAATCATTTTACCTTGTTCATTGTCTTCAGGTGTAAATAGTAATTGACTAAATCTATCGTTAAGTCCTGTGATAACAACATTTAATAAAGCATAATTATACTCCTCACCAACGCTAGTCATTTTTTTATAACCATCAATTTTAAATTTATAATCTATATCCGAATTCATTGATTCCGGTAAATCATTAATTATTTGACCTTTAAACTTAAATGTTCGGGTTGATAATAGTTTATTAATTCTATTTAGTTGTTTTTCTGTTAACATAT